>JGI24700J35501_10930718_pt1 | contig 19773 bp, 16 predicted proteins | sample TergutTh196P1_FD_35501 | JGI IMG/M metagenome (IMG submission 35501)
GTTTTCGCCATTTCCGTTACCGTTCTCGCCGTTTCCGTTACCGTTTTCGCCGTTTCCGTTGCCGTTTTCGCCGTTACCGTTACCGTTTTCGCCGTTACCGTTGCCGTTCCCGCCGTTTCCGTTGCCGTTTTCGCCGTTTCCGTTGCCGTTCTCGCCGTTACCGTTACCGTTTTCGCCGTTTCCGTTGCCGTTCCCGCCGTTTCCATTTCCATTGCCACCGTTTACAGTTTCGCCATTTACACGAATATCTGGGTGAACAAAGATAAGAGTTGCAGCGTTGCCGCTACCAACAGCAGCATTTGTATTAAGTCCGCCGTCTACGGTTGGGTTAAGAGCAATGCTTAACGATACAGAGCCGTTGTTGAGTCCCACAAGACCGCCAGTATTATTGCCACCGTTTACCGCACCAACAGTATAACTAGTGGTTAAAGTACCGTTGTTAAGTCCTACAAGACCGCCAGCGTTTCCGCCGCCACCAACTTGGGCTGTACTGTACGAGTTATTTATATCGCCTGCGTTTATGCCAGCAATACCGCCAACATTACCAGGAGCACCTGGGAAAGCATGAATATGAACAGTTCCGATTACAAAGGTTTCAGATACAGTTGCACCTGTTTCCAAGTTTCCAACAATACCGCCAGTGGTTAATCCCAAAGAGCCGTTTGAGGATGCAATACTTCCATTAAACCCGCTACGCAAAACTTCGCTGCCAGCACGAGCAACACCAACTAATCCGCCAGCAAGTCCGCCATAGCCTGTAATCGATCCATTAAAGAAAACGTTATCTAAAGTACCTTCGTTAAATGCAGCTATGCCAGCTGCAGGAAAACCTTCTACTCCGCCCGAAATGCTACCGTTTACGTGCAAATCGCGTACTGTGCCGTTTGCAGTAACTGTTCCAAATAAAGCGGATGCAGTTGTGTTGGTTATTCCGCCTACTTCGATGACGTTGTTATTTCCGTTAAAATCGCCATCTAATAAAGGCAATACCATCGAGCCTGCGTCAATTCTGTTCATAAGAATAAAATCCATGCCCGATACATCGTGGTATGCTAACCAATTTAAGTGAAGAGTAGAGCTAATTTGACGTACGCCGTCAACTTCTGGAGGTTCTTCGTAGCGAGGAGGTTCGGGTGTTTGACCGCCGTTGCCGCCGCCATTACCGCCGCCGCCAGCTGATGGTGGTGGAGATATATCGCCTTCGGTTTCGTTGTCAATTTCTGGTTGCGGAGGTCTAACTACAACATTTCCGTCGCCATTGCCACCGTTACCGCCGTTAGCTGCCTCTTCTGCCTCGCGCTCTAATTCTTCAACGCGATCTACTATAGAGGTGTATAATTCTTCATCGTCTGCTACAACGCCCCACTCTACTAGCACTTCCCAAAAATCGATGATAGTTTGAAGTACAAATAGCGAAACGGTTGATAAATCCAATTCGCTAACTTGCATATTTAGGAAGAAAACCAATACTGCTGCTTCAGTAAGTTCTTCTAATTCTTCTAAATCTTCCAAATTTTCCTCGGATTCTTCTGTATCTTCAGCATTGTCTAAATCTTGGTCTTCAGCAATATCTAAATCCAAGTCAACTTCTGGGGTAAGAGTTTCCAGTTCTTCAAGCAAATCCCACGAAAGAGTCATAACTTGACCAGGTTCTAAAGGAAAGCCATTGATAAAACCGCTACCAGCTAACATAGTTACATTTGTAGTGCCGTCTTCGGCAACTTCCACTACAAATAATCCGCCACTAATAGTAACAAGTTCATCGCCAATCATAACTTCTAAAATTGGGAATCCACCTGCTAAAGCATTTACCATAACCGAACCGCTGTTAATAGTTAGGTTAGGTGGAACAAGTCCATCGCCTAGCGTTACGTTACTTTGGCTGTCTAATAGCACTTGTGGGCCATCTGTATAAAGTTGTAAAGCTACTCTTGTGCCAGAGCCTACCGACACTACATCGCCAGCTTGCAAAGGACGCTCGTTGTCGATAACTACAACTTCGCCGTCTGCGGAAGTTACCACCAAATTATCGCCAGTAACATTGCTGATTACAATCGGATCTAGCTCTTCTTCTTCAAGTTCTTCTAAATCTTCTTCTAGTTCTTCGTCAAGATTTTCTTCTAAATCAAAATCTTCGTTTGTTTCGTCGGTTTCGCCTGTTTCGTCTGTTTCATCAAACTCGTCGATTTCACCAGTTTCGTCAAGCAAATCAAGGTTGTCAACCACATCGTAAGCATCTGATTCGTCGCCGTTTTCTGCTGCAAAAGTTGGCACAGAAAAGTTTAATATCATACAAAAAGCTACAAATAAAGCTAAATGTTGACGGATATTTTTTTTGAACAAAGTATTTCCTCCTTATTTGGGAGATTATCCCAAGTTAAATTTAGGATTTACATTAACATTACCAAGCCAAAATAAAGTTAATGCTTGTAAAAGCTATTCGGTAATTCGCACTGGATTTACCTTAATGCCAGGTCCCATGGTGCAAGCAAGCACAACGCTACGCAAGTAAGTACCTTTTGCAGCGGATGGTTTTGCTTTTATTATTGCGCCCATAAGCGTTAGAAAGTTTTCCTTTAGCTTTTCTGCTCCAAAAGATACTTTACCGATAGGCACGTGAATAATGTTGGCGCGGTCAAGGCGATATTCAATTTTACCAGCCTTAATTTCTTCGACCGCTTTAGCAATATCCATGGTAACAGTGCCAGCTTTTGGGTTGGGCATAAGACCTTTAGGTCCAAGAACACGACCAATGCGTCCAACAACGCCCATCATATCGGGAGTGGCAACAACAACATCAAATTCAAACCAGTTTTCGCTTTGAATTTTAGTAACTAATTCTTCGGCGCCAACGTAGTCTGCACCAGCTTGTTCTGCTTCGTTGGCTTTATCGCCTTTAGCAAATACTAAAATACGGATTTTTTTTCCTGTTCCGTGTGGCAAAACAACAGCGCCCCGCACTTGTTGATCTGCGTGCCTTGAGTCCACGCCAAGCCTAACGTGAGCCTCTACAGTTTCGTCAAACTTTGCAACTGTAGTTTTTACGACTAAATCGAGCGCATCGACAGTATCGTACAAGGTTGTTTTATTAACTAGCTGTGCTTTTTCTTTGTAAATTTTTCCGCGTTTCATGGCTTAACCCTCCTTTACAATTATACCCATACTGCGTGCAGTACCAGATATAATGCTAATAGCTGCCTCTATAGATGCGGCATTTAGATCGGGCATTTTTTGCTCGGCTATTTTTCGCACTTCTTCTATAGAAATGGTAGCCACTTTTTCTTTATGAGGTACGGCAGAGCCAGACTCTAAACCGCAAGCCTTTTTTAGTAATACAGCGGCTGGTGGGGTTTTGGTTATAAATGAATAGCTTTTATCCTGATAAATGGTAATAACTACGGGAATTACTAATCCCGCTTGTGATTGGGTTTTTTCGTTAAACTCTTTGCAAAAACCCATAATGTTAAGACCGTGCTGTCCTAATGCAGGACCAACAGGCGGTGCGGGCGTTGCTTTTCCTGCATCTATTTGCAGTTTAACGTACCCAGCAATTTTTTTTGCCATGATAAATTTCTCCTTTCGTGGTATAGCGAAAATTAACAGGAATCATGCAGAGTTTAGCCCCTGCAACTTTCAACCCTCGTGTTAAAAATCTTCCACTTGCTGATTACAGCTTTTGTAATGTATAAAAATCTAGTTCTGCGAAGGTATCGCGCCCGAAAGCGGATAATTTTATTTTAACGATATTTACGGTTTTGTCGTCTACTTTTCGTGGTCCAATAATTTCTTCTACAACGCCAATAGAGCCTTCGAATGGGCCAGCGATAATTTTTACTTGTTGCCCTGGCAATAAATCTAGTGCAGGAGCGCCGCCTTCCAAGCCCATATTGTCAATTTCTTCTTGTGTAAGTGGCACGGGTTTTGAGCCTGGACCAACAAAACTAGTAACGCCGCGAGTGTTTCGCACAACGTACCAAGTATCGTCATTCATAACCATTTTGATTAAAACGTAACCAGGTAGCACTTTGCGCTTTACAATACGTTGGCGACCGCCTTTCATTTCGATTACATCTTGCACAGGGACGATAACTTTATCGATGAGATCGTGCATACCGCGGTTTTCGACAATTTTTTTAATGTTTGCTTCAACTTTGTTTTCGTATCCTGAATACGTATGAACAACGTACCATTGGGATTCTGCCATAAATTTACCTCCTAGTTAGTAACCAAGCCAACAAAAGCGGTAAAAATGGATGCAAACAAGCCGTCTAACACAGAAATATAAATACCAAATAATCCAGATATAATTGCAACGGTAATGGTTTTGCGGATAAGCTCGGGACGACCTGGCCAAACTATCTTGGAAAATTCGCCCCTGTAGGTGGAAATAATTTTGCTAAGTCCTTTTCTTTTACCTGATTTAGCATTTTTGGTGTTTTTTTCGGCTTTTTTAGTTTCGTTACTCATTGTTGTAACCCCCTATTTTGTTTCTCGATGTGCCGTGTGTTTATTGCAAAAACGGCAATATTTTTTGGTTTCCATACGATCTGGATGATTCTTTTTTTCTTTGGTAGTGTTATAATTGCGTTGTTTACAATCGTTGCAAGCCAAAGTTATTTTTGAACGCATAACGTTTCCTCCCTGCTTTAGTATAATAAAAAAAGACACCTGTCTTTACAAAATTATTGTAGCATATCTTTTTTACAGTGTCAATAAATTTTTTGCAATTTAATTATTTTTTTGGTAAACTAAAATGAGAAGTTAAAACAGCCGACATTTTACATTTTGTTAAGGCTTATAAATGGGGGCTTATTATGCCAAAAATGATTCTTGTGGTGGACGATAGCAACACCAATCTTATTATGGTAAAAGATGCACTGCACCAAAATTACAAAATAATAACGCTTTCTTCGGCGGCAAAAATGTTCGTTTTTTTGGAAAAAATTACTCCGCACCTAATTATACTAGATATTGAAATGCCCGAAATGACAGGAATAGAAGCCGCCAAAATATTGAAATCGCAACATCCAACCATTCCCATTATGTTTCTAACCGCCACAAAAGATGCCGAACGTGAAAAAATTGCAAACTCGTTGGGTGTACAAAGTTTCATTACAAAACCGTTTACTAAACAGCAACTGCTAGAAAAAGTTGAAAATTGCCTAAAATAAAAAGGAGGTAATATTATGAAAAAAACCATTCTTATAGTTGACGATAACAATACAAATTTACACACCGCTCGCGAGGCTTTATCGGACGAATACCGCGTAGTTACACTTGATTCTGCCAACAAAATGTTTATATTCCTGGAAAAAGTTAGACCCGACCTCATTTTATTAGATATAGAAATGCCCGAAATTGACGGAATTAAAGCATTAAAGTTACTAAAAGCCGACGATTTGTACCGAGATATTCCTGTTATGTTTTTAACAGTTATGCGAAATCCTGCCATCGAAGCACAAGCCTTTAATATGGGCGTTGTCGACTTCATTACTAAACCGTTCTCAAAACTAGTTTTGCTTAACCGCATAAAAAATCACTTGAATATTGGCGAACTAATCCGCAAAGAGGTTGTACGCCGCCAAGTTGAACAATTTGACCGACAAGCCGTATTTTTCCGCCGTCTTAACAACGGAATTATTTCTGTTTTGGCAAATGTAATCGAAAACCGCAACGAAGCCAAAAAAGGGCACGTCGAAAGAATCACTAGCTATACCGAAATTTTGGCAAACGCTATGCTAACTCACGATAATTTTTCGGATATTAAAAAAACCATTAACAATGTAGATACTTTCGTTTCGGCGGCACGATTGCACGATATTGGCAAAATAGTAATCCCAGACGCAATACTAAATAAATCTGGCTCGCTAACCGAAGAAGAATTTGAGATTGTCAAAAGACATTCCTTGGCTGGCGAAAAAATTATTGACGAACTTATCAACGCAACTGGAAACGTGGCTTTTTTGAACAACGCAAAAATAATAGCGGCAACGCACCACGAAAACTGGGATGGCACAGGTTATCCAAATCAACTAATAGGACATAAAATTCCTATACACGGTCGTATTGTTGCGTTTGCCGATACTTACGATGCACTGACTTCTGAACGTCCGTATAAAGGTGCAGTTTCGCATGAGCAAGCCGTAAAAGTAATAATGAACCACAAAGGCACTAAATTTGACCCAACAATAGCCGACATCTTCTACGAAATACATGAACAATTCCGCTCGATAAGCGAAAATTATGTGTAATTGACAAACGGGCGGATATTATCCGCCCCTACAATCCGCCCGTATTTCAACATTTGCCCCGTTATAATTTTGCAACAGCTGGCGGATAATCGTATATAACAAATTTAGAATTATTGCCAAAAGTTAAAATATTGTGAATTTGGAATAAACGGGCGAACAGTTGCCGAACGGGCATGGAACGTTCGCCCATACATTTTTAACAAATGCAATTTTTCCACAATTACAATATTTGCGTTATCAGAAAGGAAGATTAAATGGATAATTATATGGGATTCTTAAATTCGCCCATATTTTGGGTTGTGAGTGCGCCGTTGGTGCTTTGGGTAATTTTTCAGTCGGTGCTTTACATTAGATTAAGTTTTAAGCAAGCCGAAATTATAAAATATCCCAAAAAAAATTTGTATGCAGCAATAAAAAATGGTGCAATTACAACGGTTGGTCCGTCGGTTTCGCTGTTTGTTATGATTATCACAATGATGACAATTTTTGGCGGTCCATTAACTTGGAACAGATTGCTAATTATTGGCGCTCCGCCAACCGAACTTACAGCCGCCACGGTAGCCGCCGAATCGCTTGGGCAAGCACTCGAGCCTGGAATGGATGCTAGCACATTGTTTTTTGTGCTATCCATTATGGCAATAAATGCTTGCGGTTGGCTTGTTGTCTCCATTATACTTACACCTCGTATTGAACAAGCCAGGTTAAAAGTATCTGGCGGAGATATGGCTTGGCTGACTATTTTAAGCACCGCCGCCTCGCTTGGTTTAACTGGCTTACTTTGGTCTTCACATATGTTTCGTGGCACTAATTATGTTGCGGCAGCTGTGGTTGGCTTTCTTGCTCAATTTTTACTGGATAAATTTGTCGCTCCCAAATTGCCTTGGATACGCAGCTACATTTTAACCGTATCTATTTTGCTAGGAATAACCGCTGGTGCTGTCGCTAGTCATCTTGCAGAGTATACTTATAATTTATAGTTGACCAAAATTTGAAAGGAAGATTATCATGTCAGAAGACACTAATTATTATAAATCGGTGCATACAATAGGCAGAATCACGTTAATTGGTGCATTTGGATTAAGTTTTTTGCCGATGCTTTATCTACTTGCCTTTTATGAAGTGAATGTTCCCGTAGATGCCGCTGTTGTTGCACTTATCGGCATTTGGTCGGCTTATGCAATTACCTATTTTGTTGAACCTATTGCATTTTTTGCTCCGCTTGGCACGGCTGGCACGTACATCAGTTTTTTAGCAGGAAACATTGGTTTAATGCGGATTCCTGCCGCTCGTGTAGCAAAAGATATTGCTGGCACTGAAGATGGCACAAAAGAGGCGGAACTTGTCGCAATTTGTGCGCTCGCTGGCTCTGTTTTTTTGAACATTGCTTTTGTTACGATTGCTGTAATTGCTGGCGTTTACATATTGAATGTACTTCCCGATTTAATTGTAAACTCAATTTCTTCGTATGTTGTGCCTAGTATTTTTGGTGCTGTTTTTGCAATGTTCGCACGCAACCGCTTGAAAATTGCCGCTCCTGCCTTTGCTTTTGCGATGCTAATATATGCGTTATCCAATTTTGGCGTTACGCCTGTACTATTAGGACGCTTTAACATGATTTTTTCGATAGCATTTAGCATTATTTTAGCAAAAATTATGTATGATAAAAAAATGCTGAAATAACAATATTCACGAGGATTATTTACACATGACAAACTTTTTAGAAAACTTATACAAAATGTTCGAGTTTGCCAATTTTGAGGCAGTTAGCCGCGAACCGATTATTTCTGATTATACTGGCGGCTACACTTTTACTAAAGAAGATGGCACTTCTATTTGTATACTAAAAATAGTTGACTTATCTCATTCTGACGAATCGGTGCTAAAATTTTTGTGCGAGCGCGAAATGGCAAGTGCAAATATGTTAATCACAAGATTTTCAAATATTCAAGTTGTATTTTTACTGGTTGACGGCGATTCTGATATTTTGGATAATATGCCCATCGAGTTTTATCATGGGCAATCTCCGTGTGCAATTTATTGGCACATAGATACTTTTTCCAAAGTAGTAACCGTTCCGCAAGGACAACCCAACGATGTAATGGGCATAAAATCGGTAATAGACGGTGCTTTTTCCCCATTAAACAACAGAACATTGTCTTATGACAGCCCAAAAGATTCGCCGTCGAAAGTTACGTACAAGCCCAAAAGTAGAGGTAAATTGCCAATTTGCACATTTCTAATTGCAATTACCAACATTCTAATTTTAGCTATGATGTACTTGCAGGGTTACAGCACAGCACCGATTATTGTTGCGGCACAATTTGGCGCAATAGTTCCAAGGTTAATTTTGGAAGAAGGACAATTTTTTCGGTTATTTACGGCAATTTTTGTGCATTTTGGCTGGATGCACTTGGTTTTTAACATTGCAGGCTTGCTAATATTCGGCGTTAGAATAGAACGCTACTATGGAAAGTTGCAATTTTTGGCAATTTACGTGCTTTCGGGATTAGCGGCTTCGGTGGCTAGTTTATTTTTAACCCAAGGATTTTCGGCAGGTGCATCTGGTGCAGTTTATGGGCTTGTTGGTGCGGCATTTGCCTACACACGTTTAACCAAAAAATCCATGGACATGATAAATTACCGAGTTGTAATAATTTACATAATTTTTGGGTTGGCAATGGGATTTGTTACCCCAAATACAGACTTTTTTGGGCATATCGGAGGTCTTATTGCAGGAATTTTGTTAGGAGTTGCTTCATTAAATATAGCAAAATTAGAGCCGATTGTTCTTGTGCGTAAAGAAAAATAATCGTTTATTCAACGTTGATAAAAAAGATTTAGCCAAATCGGGCGGATAATATCCGCCCGATTTGTGAATGTTTTCAAATTGTTCGAATATATCGTTGACAATCTGTCGTCCGTTATATTGCAATTTTCAAAAAATTCAAAACTTTTCAAAAGCCTAAAAAAATTTTCAAAAAAAATTAAAAATTTTTCAAAAAATGTTTGCAAAATGTTCACACTTATGTTACAATGATTTTAGAAGTTAAGCAAATGTAAATTGTAACGTTGTTGGTGTAAAAATAGAGGGAACACCGTCAACCGTTTTTACGATTTATATTATGTCAAGTATATTTATATCATTGAAAGGATGATAAAAAAATGTTTAAGAAGTTATTACGCAAGTTGACAAGTTCCAAAAGGTACATGGCTTTTGCAATGGCTTTCGTTGTGCTAGTAACATCTGTATCACTGCACACTTTCGTTTTGGCTGAAGATGACGACGACTACATATCGCAACAACAAACCGACACAACAACGCCAGGTGCTATCGATCCCAATTTACCAGATATTGGCGATATTGGCACTTTAACACCCGAAGTAGATGTTGACGAAGACGGCAACGTAACAGTTGTGCATCCTAATCAACCTGTACCGCAACCTTTGCCCGAGCAAGCAATGGCACCAGTGCCTTTTGTAAACAAGCAAGGCGACAGAGTAGAAATTGATTTGCTCGTAACGTGGCATCCTGCGGAAGCAGCTAATCCAATCGTTTATTTGATTTATGAAGGTTGGAATAACGACCTCGTTACAGGCGGATGGCCTGGCGACGGTCAAAATGCAAGCGATCCATGGGATAGCCCATCTCGCCAAGCTATACGGGATACGTATGCCCAACCATATAACCCAACTGGCGAATTAAGAATTAGGCAAGGCGGACAAGAAATTGGCGTAAGCCCACACGTTCTCGGTCGTCCAGTTTCAAATGTTCCCGAGATGGCAAATGCAATACAACCTAATTCTATCTTCACAGATGACAATATAGGTGCATTTAGAATGCAAAATTTGACGGTGCTTCCGTTTACCGAACGCCGCCATAATTGGACTCACGATGGAACGGGACAATTTAACCCAGAATACAACGATGCTTATTTGCAAATAAACGTCGCTGGCTCTACAAACATTCCATTAAGAGAAAACTTTTGGTTTGCAGGTGCAACTATAAACGGTTTCCACCATGCAACGCCAAACGTAAACAATATAACAAGAACTGTAGGCGACAATTTAGCTAGAGCGGTTACTAACGAAATGATTTCGCAAGAAGTACAAATTAGTAGTAACAATGACACTCTTGCAGCTAACTTCCACCCTCTTATATTCAGCGATTTTGAACATAAAGTTGAAGTTGAAGGATTGAACTTGTTAAATCCTAGATATGACGATAACGGCAATGTAATTGGCGGAACTATCCATGTTCATTACCAATTTTGGCCAAACGGCGAAGAATTGCCACCACCACCAGAACCACCACCAATAGCAACTGCTGAACCTCCTCCAGCAGGAACTCCAGGACCAGGCGAAACTCCAGGACCAGGCGAAACTCCAGGACCAGAGGGAACTCCAGGACCAGGCGAAACTCCAGGACCAGAGGGAACTCCTGGGCCAGGCGAAACACCAGGACCAGGCGAAACACCAGGACCAGGCGGAACTCCAGGACCAGAGGGAACACCTCCTCCAGTACCAGGCGGAACACCTCCTCCAGTACCAGGAACTCCACCTCCAGGACCAAGTGAAACTGTACCACCAATAACCGAAACACCAACACCAACAGATGTACCAATACAAACACCAAGACCTTCTTCACCGCCATCGACAAGCACTCCAATACCAACATTACCACCAACCGAAACAACACCACCAACTACTGAAACAACACCGCCTACAGGTACAACGCCACCAACACAGCCAACGCCAGGGCCAACGCAAATAGCTGTAGTGCCAATAACTCCAGTAGTGCCAATAGTAACACCAACACCTGGACCAGCTGAAACTCCACCTCCAGGCGGAGAAGTTGAACCACCTATTGATGTTACACCGATAACTCCAGAAGTGCCACCAGTTGATCCACCCGTTACACCGATAACTCCAGTAGTGCCACCAGTTGCACCGCCTGGACCTGGTGGCGAAACGGACGAAGTTGATCCTCCAGATATTGATGTTACGCCAATAACTCCAGTAGTGCCACCAGTTGGACCTCCTGGACCAGGCGGCGGAACTGACGAAACCGATCCTCCAGATGAAACAGAAGGTGGCGAAACTGATCCTCCAGGTGAAACAGACGGCGGCGAAACCGATCCTCCAGGTGGCGGAACAACCGAAACTACTCCACCAACCGATCCACCAGGCGGCGGAGGAACAACCGAAGTTACTCCACCAGCTGAACCACCAACAACTGGCGAAGTAACTCCACCAGTTGCACCGCCAGTAGTAATAACAGTACCACCAGGACCAGGCGGCGTTACCGATGACAACAATATAACTTGGATTATCCCTCCAGGTGGCACAACGCCTGTACCAGAATTACCACCAGAACTAGTGCTTGTTCCTACTGAAGACGGAACGTTTGCGTTATACACAACCGATCCTGCACTTATTGCATTGGCACTAGAAACTCCTGAAATAACTTTGTTCTTGTTAGATGATAATGACATTCCGTTGGGCGTTTACCTCGGTACTTACGAAGTTGGCGATGACGAATTGATATTTATCCCTAACCAAGAAATCCCATTGGGCTTTATGGGCGGTACTCCCGATCCTGTAAGCGTTCCATGGTGGATAATGTTGCTTGCTTTGTTGCCTTTCCTATTCTTCTTGCTATTTAGACGTAAGCAAGTATTAGTAGAATTTGTAACAAATCCTGCTAAAAAGCCTTATTATCAAATACTCCGCAAAAAAGAGCGTTTGGACGATACTGTAGACTTTATCAAAAAAGACGGACATCTTATTGACGGTTGGTATCTCAAAGACGAAAAAGATGACGAATATCTGTTTGATTTTGAGGACAAAGTTAAAAAAGACATCAGTTTGTACGCTTACTGGAAATCGGACGGCTCGCTTGTGTATGACGATGCCGATGCCGACAAAGTTACAGCCTAGCAAATTTGATTTGACTTTATAGTCTTGCTGAAGATACTCCCGATTGGGAGTATCTTTTTGTTGAAAATGTGGAAAAATTGGGTGGATAAAAAACGGGCGGATAAGCGGGCAGGTATACTCAAACAACTTCACAAAAACTAAAACCTCGGGCGCCCGCCTGCCGGCGGACAGGCTGTCCGAACCCGCAAGGACGCGCGCGCCCTTGACCCGCATTTTTTGTTAAGTTGATTTACTATAATATCCGCTCGTTTTACCCTATCTAAACCTATTTTTAACTTGCTCAATTATTCATATATATTTTTCAAAAAAATTTTTTCAAAAGTATTGACAAGTTAAAATTTAGCCTGTATACTATATAAAGTGTTGTTGATTAGTAAAAATGATTTTTGTAAATTTTTGTAAAATTAAAATTTGTCAACAGCAAACACTGAACCACTAGCTCAGTCGGTAGAGCACCGGACTTTTAATCCGGGTGTCCCGGGTTCGAACCCCGGGTGGTTCATTTTTTTGTGCCAAAATCCCAAAAACTTGCACAAAAAATATCGCATAATTTGTAATATTTTTGTAATAAAATAAATTAAAAAAATGTTGCAAAAATATTAAATGTATGTTAATATTTTCTAGTGCTTTAATAAATGGCTCAAAAATGAGTTTATGGGAGGTTAGTTTTTATGACTAAATTTTTACGCACAAAAACTTTTTTGGCTTTTTTAGTAATTTTTGCGATTGTGGTGCTAAGTATTCCACCGTTCACAACGCACTTGCAGGCAGCACCAATACCGTCAACATCTATTCCCGTTATACACCGCATATTTGTGGTGGACGATGGAGTTAGAACGCAATACGACACGAGCATCCGCACGGTTGGCGAATTTATGGACGATTTAGGCATCGAAATAGGACGGCTTGATTCTTTTTTACCTGGCAGAAGTCGCTTAATTGAAAATGGTCTAGTAATCGAAATTTTTCGCACTGAAGACGGAAACCGTGTTACCGTTATAGATGACGGCGTTGAAACCATGTACATCACGCACGTACGCAATGTTGAAACCTTTTTGTCAGAACAAAATATTAGGCTTGGCCCATTGGACGAAATAAGCGTACATTTATCTCGTACCATAATGGACGGCTTGTCGTTTGAAATAACTCGCTCTTTTGAGGTAAATTTGGTGGTTGACGGCACAACCGAACGAGTTGAAGTTGCTCCAGGTACTACCGTTGCCGAAGTTGTTCATAATTTAATTGAGGAATCTGATACGCTAGTTGTATTTGAAGGCAATATTTACGAGGGCGAAGAGTTGCAACGTGGAACAGTAGTTGAATTTGCCGCCTTGCGTACCGAAACCGAAATCACAAGCGAACCAATTCCGTATACAACCGAATATGTGGATAATCCAACGTTACAAGAAGGAATTGAACAAATAAGACAATTAGGCGTTCCAGGCGAGCGTATCCGCGAATACGCCGTTGACTTTATTGGCGAACAGGAACAAGGTCGCGAATTAGTCGAGCAAACAATAGTCGATCCCGTGCCGCAAATAATTGACCGTGGCGTAAAAGCAACCGTCGAAAACATAGGAACAGTTACCAATTTAGGCGAATTGTTGGGAACATTAACCGATACAACCGCTCCAACTTTCACATACGTACGGCGAATCGAAATGGAAGCATCAGCTTATACAGCGGACGGCGGCGGCAGATCGCCAAGCCATCCACGATACGGCTATACAGCAACAGGAATCCGTGCTGAACACGGCATTGTTGCGGTAGATCCCAACGTTATTCCGCTAGGAACACGCCTGTACATTGAGGGTTACGGCTTTGCAATAGCCGCCGATACTGGCGGAGCTATTCGGGGCAATAAAATTGACTTGTTCATGTATAGCTACGAAGACGCAATCCGTTTTGGTAGACGAACAGTTACCGTTTTTGTTTTAGAATAAATTTTGATAGATAAAAAAGCAGGGGTTGATTCCTGCTTTTTTGTTTGTTTTTATAAAATTTGTCAATTCGTTTTCAAATATTTCGCAAATTCTTTGTCGGCAAATTTAATGTGCTTGACAACCCATTCTATAATACTTTTGTTTAGCATTAACGAAAAAGCCACCGATGGGCCATTGGTTCTGTATTCGTTACGCAGGGTTTCGAAATTTTTTATAAATTCTTTGTGCTTACCTTTGTGTTCGTCATATTTGGGATAATTATGCTTGCGTTGAATCGCCTCTTCATCCTGAAAATGTTTTATGACGTAATCGCCCAATAATTTTAGGATTTTTTCGGTTTCTTCTTTGCTGGAAAGTTGCGAAGGAGTCAACGTTGTAATAGTGTTTATCAAATTGAAAAGTTGCTGATGTTGCGAATCGATGGCAATTATGCCAGTTTTTAGATCGTCTGTTAAGCTGTACATAGTCTAAAATCCTTTCTTATAATGTTTTAGTTGATAATTTCCCATTGGTGGATATTCCAGGTAAAATCGCCGTAACTGTACGGTGCAAGCCCTGTTAAATTAGGGTTAAAAAATACTAATCGGTGCGGACGTTCAATGTGCAGACGTGCATTACTTTCTTGAAAAACACGTTGCCATTCTGAAAATGCTTGTATTGCTTGCTGTTGGTTGGGTTGGTTAATTTGTGGTGCTATTTCGGTTGCTTGCGGATTATCCCAGTTAAAAGGGTTGATAAGCGAATTTTCGTTTGTAAAATTGGTAAAATCGGTGTTAAAATCTACTCGTTTGGTTAAATACATCATGTCAAAATTTCCCGTTTCGATTACTTCGCGCATATTGCTAAATGAAAGGGCTTGCACTATAACTTGAATGCCGATATTACGCCAGTTTTCGGCGATTGCATCGGTTAAATTCCAAGCCATTTCGGTATTTATAGTGTACAATGTAAACGAAAGCAACTCGCCATTTTGCTCAAAAAAGCCCGCATTGTTGCGGATAAATCCCTCATTTGTTAATAATTCGACGGCTCTATCTGGGTCAAAAATGGGCGGTTGTGCGGGATTTTCGCCAAGCATCCAAAAATACGGCGGAACTATCGGGCTTGCTCCTTGTGCAAATTCGCCAAAAAATTGTTCAGTAACAGCGGCGGCATTTGCGGATAATACCAACGCTTCGCGGATATTCGCATTTGCTAACATTGGATTGCTATAGTTAAATCCGATATATCCCTGTTGGTTGCCGCTAAATACGCCAATCGAGATATTTGTCAACGGTTGCAACTGTTGTAATATTGTATGATTGTAATCTAGCCAAAATAAATCCACGTTTTCCCATTCCAGCAAAACAGGCGCGGACGCAATGTTGGCAGAGCGGATAAATATATTTTCCAAAAGCGGCGTTCCTCCACGATATTGGGAATTTGCCGTTAATGTAATTGTATCTTCCGAGAAATCTTCCATAAAAAATGCACCTGTACCAAGCCCATTGTACATTATCGGCACAAGAAAAGCCCATAAATTATTGCCCAAGGGCACATCGAAAGTAAAATAAATTGTGTTGCCATTTATGGAAATTCCATCGATGGTTTCCGATAATCCCATTCTAAACTGGTTAAAGCCGTTTAATCGGCTTAAATAAACGGTGTGTGCGGTTTCCAAAGCGATATTGCTAAATTCCAAAAAATTTTGCAAAACAATTTCACTGGTAAGCAAAGTGCCGTCCGAAAAAGTAACGTTTTCGCGCAAGTTAAAAGTGTAAAGTAATCCGTCTTCGCTTATTTCAAAGGATTCCGCCAACATTGGAGCGGCATAACCATTTGGTGCTATCGTAATAAGCGATTCAAAAATTATATTGGTAGCCAAAATATCCGCCTCGGTTACGGCGTGAAACGGATTTACCGCTCCAGTTGCACCGTCCGCACCTATTGTAATTTGATTGGGCAATCGTTCTGGGTTTGGCGAACGTTCGCCAACTTGAACAACCCTAAAAGTAGCGGCATCTAGTGCAATGATTGTGTCGTCTGGTGCAGAATCACTAAAAAACCAAATTAAAGCACCTGCCAAAACAGCAAGCAACAAAAGCACAGCAAAAATTATAAACCATTTGTTTTTAACAAAATTCATTTTTTCCTCCAAGTTAATACGAGTTGTAACTTCTAAAGTATAAATCGAATCTCAAACAAAGTCAAATTTTTATCAAAAACAGTTGTAAAAATTGTGCAACTGTGATAAAATTACTACAAACAAATTTTATCTCAATTTTTAAGGAGGTTATTTTATGTTAGTACGTAAATTTTTTGCGATATTGCTAATTTTGATGATAATGTTTCCAATGGTGCAACCTGTTTCTGCGGCGTACACTTCAGCAAGATCGGTTACAATTTTCTCGGTAGAAGGCACTAACAACTGGATTTATCGGGGCGACAGCCGAACAGTTGCCCGCGAACGGCGGCGCATTCAAAGTAGCGACACGTTAGTTACGGGAGCATCCAGTCATATGAACTTTTTAATGGATCAGTCCTCCGTTTTGCGAATGGATTCCAATAGTCGATTAGCCATTTCAACCGCTGGAATGCTTTTGAGAATAGAAATGCAAGAAGGCAACGCTTTAGCGGCAATCTCGGAACAATCCACTAATCGTGGAATAGAAGCGCGAATCGGCAGCTTAGCAATGGCGGTTCGTGGCACTGTTTTCACAATGGGACACAACCCTCGAACAGATGTATATCACATAACCATGCTTGCAGGCAGCGGAGAAATAGACGGCGTGTTTTTGCAAGCTGGTCAAATTTTAACTTATTGGCACGATGACGGCAACCATATGGTAGATATTTCTGGCAACATCATTTACGATTACATAGAACCTAGCCTTGCACATACCGTTATTAGCGAAATTTATCTACCAGAACTTGACGATTTTACTTTAACTTCCATTTTGGATAACCAAGATTATTTACTAGAAAATGCCACCTGGATTACACAAGATGTTCTCGATGAAGTAGCAAATTTAGCTCCCGAAATTATAACCAACGAGCCAATAGCAACAGAGCCAACTCCGCAACGTACGCCACGCCCAATAATAACTCGACCATCTCGACCAACCAATAATGACGCTTTTGTGATTGTGCCTAATCCTGTACCTCAAAATACGCCGCCTGACCGTCCGGCAGGCGGGCAACCAACAACATCGCCGACGAATCCGCCAACCACAACTTCGCAACCAACGCAACCGCCCGAACCAACGTATAATCCAGCGCCAACACCAATAGAAACGCCGTTGCCAACTTTACCGCCAACGCCAACTCCGCAACCAACGCCGATATTTACGCCAGTTCCAACGGAAAATCCTACACCGCAACCAACGGAAAATCCAACGCCGCAACCAACCGATACAGCAACGCCAACGCCAACAGAAACAAATACGCCGCTACCAACAGAAACGCCTTCGCCATTGCCAACTCCCGATCCTGGTCAAATGGCAATTTATGTAGTTTGGAATCCGCCAACAGCGGCGAATCCTGATATTTTCCTAAGTACAGGCGGAGGGCTAATTCGTGATAGCACGCAAACGCATCCTCCAACTGGCGAATTTACAGCTATGATTGACGAAGATACTTTTGCTTTTTCTCCGCAACGCCCAAATCCTGGAGTACAAAACTTGACTTTTTTTAATATCGATACAAATATGAATCCATTATATGAATTTGATACAGTTATGGTAAACGGCGCACCACCATACGGCACAAATTTTGACAACACGAATTTTGCATTATATTTTCAACCAATGATTGCCAGCGATTTTGTCAACGATGTAATGCACGTTGAATTTACGTTTATTCCATTAGCGGCGAGTTATGCTCGATTTGTTATCGATGCAACTAATATCCAACCAAACAATCTAAATTCGATAACTCCACCTATTACCAACGATAGTTTTTGGTCTTGGCAAGAAGTTGTAACTCCTGGTGGAGGTTCGCCAAGTTACGGCGGCGTACCTGGTGCAATGGCTTTAGAGATACAAACGAACAACGATCCCACTACTCAACTTAGCGATGTAGAAGTTATAGGATTGCCACCACATTGGGCTTACAGCATCGTTTGGAGTCCCGAAAATGCCAACAATGTAAGAATAGTTTTCACGCCAGTTGTCCCACAAATAGCTGATTTTGCGGAGTTTACCGATTTGTCCGCTTTCATTGAAATACAAGAAGAACAACCAACGGAAAACGAAAACAATAACGAAGATAATTTATCCGACATAAATTTGGACGATTTATTGACATTAACGCCCGAAATTGATATTGACAATGTGGATGAAGAGGGAAATCCTGTTGTGATACATCCGCCAGCGGTTGACGAAAACGGCGAAGACGAATTTTGGGATATAAATTTAGACGATTTGCTAACATTAACTCCAGAAGTTGGCGGAATTGGCGAAATATCAACAGATACGCCCACTGCTATTGTAGAAATCCCAGTTGACGACTCGCCAATAATTACAGAAAACCTTGACAAAATAGAACCTGAAGACGGATTAGAAATAGTAACTCCGCCGCAGCCGAACCCCGACAATGACGATGACGACACAATCGCCGAAACGTACGACAATTACAAAGCCATTACTGAAGAGGATTCACTAAATTTAGAAGGTTCATTTGAATTAGACGAACCCGCCGAGCGAATCCCAGTAACAAAAACAAGCAAGCCACCAACAAAACCAATTTTGACATCCAATGCCGAAGACCGTTTAGAATCGCTAGAGTTAAAATTAACGATAGATTCCGAAAAGTAAAAATGTAGGTAAAATGCGAATTAGCGGTCGCAAAATTGTATTTATTGCAAATGTAAGGGCGAACCCGCCTGTCGGACGGGCAGGCGGAATTTGCCCATTCGCCCTTACATTTCAGCAAAACGTTATATAACCTCAACGGCTAATTGGCATTAGGAGGACGTTAATTTGAAATTGAAAAAAACAAGCAAGGCTATACATATTTACCGACCGTATTCTGCCGTTGGCTTTATATTGATGTTTGTTTTGCTGTTAGTTCCTGTTGCGTTGGCTTATTTGGCTTTTGTATTCTTTTTAACGCCTTTGGTGGACAATATTATTTTTGCAGGAGCGATTAACATTTTTGCTATAATTTCAACGCCGATAGTAGCCCCTATTTTGACTTATAAGGGCTGTAAATCGCAAGAATTGCACAATATTATCACGTTTCGCAAAAGTGGACTTCACTTAAACACTATTGGTAGACATACCCGCCGACCTAGAAAATTTTTTGTATGGTACAATGTGGTTAAATTTGATTTGGATAATCAGTGTGTAGAACTTCAAAATCAATTTAACTCTATACCACTTGCGAGAAGAATAGAATTATCCAATAGCGAAAAAGCTGAAATAGAGAAATTTTGCGGCGTGCCTGTGTTTAGTGGCATTGACCGAAATAAAATAGTTAGGGGATAATTAGGTTGTAATTGCGAATTTGTGGTTGAAAAATTGCATTTGTTAAAATTTATGGGCGGATATTATCCCAATGTCATTAACTTTAAGCCCATGTTGCAGAAATATCGAAACGCACAAACGGGCGACCGAGGACGGTCGCCCCTACGGGCGGCTTGTTGTAGGGGCGACCGTCCTCGG
>JGI24700J35501_10930717_pt1 | contig 19727 bp, 11 predicted proteins | sample TergutTh196P1_FD_35501 | JGI IMG/M metagenome (IMG submission 35501)
ACAAGTCCGCTTGCTATATACATGTGTCATCACTTATACTTTTGTACAATGTTTATATAATAATAATAATAATAATAATAATAATAATAATAATAATGTGTATACCCAATACTTATAGAAGGGCTTTCAACAAAAACAAGTTTAAGGATAGAAAAACCACAAACTTATTTCAAGCAAATTTTCAGTTTATATTTGTGTAGTGTGATCTGTTATATGACCACTAATTCAAAATATTATATTCATAAATCTACATGCCCCTGATAAATCTGCTGTTAAAAGTAATTTACTTTAAACTGAACCCAACAGATTATCCTCAGAAACACACAACATAATGCCAAGGTCATCTGGAGTGAAAACAATCAGGTTTTGATACTGAGATATGCAAACAAAATACTATCTTCCTGAACCAGTACGAAATAAGCAATGGGTTATTCTATTCTCTGATAATGTATCTGGGTTCACTGGGAAAATTAGATACAAGTTACAGCAATCCAAGAAGGGGCGAAGAAGCTACATGCACACAACACAAAATCTCGTCCACAAGTACGCAAATATGCACATTCACAACATGACTCTCCACTCATGCATGCCATAAGTTAAGTCTCTTCTTCCACGAAATTAAAAACATATTTATATATATATATAAAATCTTTCATGTAGTCCACCACAGAAAACATTTTTATAAAAAATGAACCTCAATATCTTGACACCTTAAATTTCCACCTCCATTCAATGGCAGGGAAATCATTTCAGGAAAATTAAATTCCTTAAAAATTCAAACAATCATGTGACTATTTTGTGTTGTTCTATTCATTTATACCACTCTAGTGGAAAACTAAATAAATGTATCTTGTACTGGCCATCATAATACACTAATTATGCCACCAACCCTAAACCACAAACCTACATTAAAAGGTGGAAAGGAAAATTTAACACAGTTACTGTAACTTTCAAATCACTCTAAACATTCACTCCTAAACACGAAGACTTCAACAACACTCTGTGCATTCCACTTTAAAAGAAAACACAAACCTGTTCCCCTGACAATTATGTACATTTATCGGCAGATTAAAAGGAACCCTTGCTCTGATATCTGTCAATCACAATGCAACAAGTAACACTTTTTTTTATTCTGCAACACGATTTGTATACAGAAATTTCTTGGGGACAAACCAAAGACAGTACTATATTTCAGTCTCAAATCAGATGCAAAAGAATGGGTCATTACATATACCAGTTACTTAATGGTAATGACACAGCAACAGAAGTTGTATACCATTACAAGTTTATCCACATGATCTGGAATGAAGCCTATGTTGAGGTACACACAAAATATATACAACTTCCATTGCAGTCTCCTCAGTTACTACTTGCTCAAGTGCTGTCCTTTATCCTGAAGTTCTGTATTGAACAAGGTTCAGAAACATTCTAAAGCTCAGATGTTTGCAAGCCACGTAGTTTTGTACATAAGTAACCACACATAAAAACTTTTGTTACATTAAAATCAGAACCTACTGGAAAATACTAAACCAATGACTAAACTGATGTCACTATCATTTTGTACATTGTATATGAACATCCCATATTAATCACATGTGGGTGTAACAGAGATGATGGGGTCTCTGAACTCTTTGCAACATGCATAATCCGTATTCAACACAAACAGACTCTGTCACAGTGGCATTCACAATATAAACAGTGATCACAAAAATTTATTGATTAGGAAGTAATGGCCAGAAAAATTAAATCCATATCACTGACAACGGCAACTCAAAAAAGTTTTTTATACCCTATATAAGTTCAACACATGCTGTACTTGTCCTAAATAAATAAAGACTACATTCAACTTTGTGTCAAACATTTTAATAATAAAAATAATAATAATAAACTGCAAGGGATATGCCACACATATCTTGGTGAGTAACAATACCATGGACCTTAGCTCTCCAATAGGGGATAGGGGAACAGTGGGAGTAAAAATCCTCTAGCCTCAATAAAACCAAAGACCCCAACTTTAGTTCAACAGTGTTCTGCTGAGGTTGAATGTAATCCACCCTGTAAGCTGGCAGCAGCTTGAAAATACAAACCCATATAAAACTATCGAGAGACACAGCAACAGTAAAGCCTCAGATACCTCAGGGAATAGGGCTGTACCTGAAGCAGGATATCAGCCCACTGATGAAACTGATCATGGTAGACGTGAATGTGCACTATAAAATTTGACAGGATGGCTTTATCCCCTAAGAAGCACGTGCAAACAACCGCACTGTACCTAAACCCAAACTAATCTCAATTTGGCCAACATGAAATGACATCATCGTCCAAATCAACACAAAGGACTTACTTACTTACTCCATGGAGCAGAGTCCTTCTTGAGAAGCTAACTGGTTCTGCAGCTAGACAAGAAATTTCCTGCATTTTCGGAACCCGAAGGTTCCTCACCGTACCCACAAGCGCCCACCACCTGTCCCTGTCCTGAGCCAACTCCATCCAGTCCCCAAAACTCCCTCCCACTTCCTGAAGATCCATCTTAATATTATCCTCCCATCTATGTCTGTGTCTCCCCAATGGTCTCTTTCCCTCAGGTTTCCCAACCACAACACAAAGGACTACAAGACAAAAATGGATGACAGAGCAGTAAAAGGAGGTAACGCTATAACTACACAGTAGCCAAGCAGATCGATGGTGGTGTAACAAAAAACACATTCAAGGTGTTGAGGAAAAGCAACCAGATATATTCCTCCATATGAATTTGAAAACTCTTGTTAATCAAAGAAGAAAAACTTTCTGGGACTGAACTCGAGCAGAGTCAGGCAGATGTCAACAGAATGATCCAAATAACCACAGCTCCATATGAGCCTTTCCAACATATTGATGACCATCAACAACCAGCTACTGAAACAACTGCAAAAGAACACCCACCAATAACAGACACAATACTAGAGAAGTAGAAGAAATGGAAAATAAGATCAAATTAAAACTGCTTTAAGAACCTATGGCATCAGTAAGCATAAAAGGCTCAATAAAGTCCATCTTACTAGATCTATACAACATGAAACTGCTATAGCAAAAATTTCATCAAAGAGATGATGTGAGAAAATTATCTGAACTTAAGTGAACTGAACGAACTTGGGTACACAGATGCTGCTGTTACAGCACATGCAGTGAAAGAGAAAACAACCCTGATGAATGCTAAAAGTGAATTGGTGTGAAAGAAGAGGATACATAAGATCAGAAAATGTTACAGGAAAGAGTTAAGCCATCCTATATGAACTCAAGAAAGGAGTACCCACAGGCCAGGTTTGCCTGAAGGCCAAAAACATACTCAAGAAGCATAAAGTGAATGAGAACATTGAAGAACTGGAACAATACATGAAAATGAAACTCCAAGCCAAAATCCAACGATTAAGAAGCTATACAAAAACAAGTAATCACTACTAGCAAAATAAGCTCTTCAATGAAGATGCCAAGAGATTTTATCATCAGATAAATAACCAGAAACCTGATGTTCAACAACCACATACAAAGCAACAAACAGAACATTTTTGGTACAGAATAAATGAAGCTGCAGTCACAATGATAAAGGAACTTGGATCAAACAGAAGAAAGCCCATGAACATGTAACACCTGACTCATGGACACACATCATGGTCGATAAGATAATTGAAGTCATTACATAGACACAATTGGAAATATCCTGGGTTTGACAAATTACAAAATTTCTGTCATGCACGATTTAACTAGGGCTATCAATGATACGATTAAAGGCCCAAAAAAGATCCCTACATGGTTAACATTTGGAATTACCTTCCTATTTTCAAAAGGCAAAGACAAAAAAGACCCAAGAAACTACTGCCCAATTACATGCCTCCCCAAAATATATAGGATGCCCACAGCTGCAATGACAATTACAATCTATAACCACTTAATCAGAAAAACATTCTCCCAGAAGAACAGAAAGGCTGACACAGAATGTCGACGGGATTTAAAGACTAGCTGCTGGTGATCAAGATGACTGCTTCATTAACGAAGAAACATCAATGGCATCTGTTTATGGCAGGGACTGATTACAAGAGAGCATTCGACAGCCTGCCTTTAACCTGGATAGTCACTGTATGGAGATGTACTGAATATGTCCAACTATGAGTGGCAGAAGCATCAATGCAAGAATGGTAGATTGAGAAGTGGCTCTAGCACACTGAAGGGGACATCAAAACAGGAAAAGTGGCTATTAAGTGGACAATATTCTCAGGCAACTGCTTGTCTCCATTACTGTTCTGTTTAGCACTTGTACTATAAACCAACATGCTCAATAAACAAGGAGCAGGGTATGAAGTCACGGGAAAAAATAAAGTCAAACATTTATTCTATATTGATGATTTGAAGCTATTTTTCTGAGATCAGAACCAGATACAGCAAGAGTTAACAATTGTCAAATCATCTTGTTATGAAAAATGAATGGAGTTCGCCCTAGACAAATGTGCCATAGCAGGTTTTAAGCATGGCAAGCTAACTAAAAGTAAAAACATTACTAAATAACCAGACAGTAATAAGGAACAGAAGTTTGACAAGCCCTATAAGTACAGAAGAAGGTGAAGGTGCTGAATACAACCAAATGTAGGACAAACGAGCAAAGAAATATTACCAATGGGTCTAGCAAATTCTCACAACAGAATTAAACTCCAAAAACAAGACCACAGCTATCAGCACCTTAGCTGTACCAGTCCTAGTTTACAACTTTAGAATAGTCAACTAGTTTAGAAAATGAATTGTGAAGACTGAAAAACAAGAAGCTTCTGAGTAGTGAAGGGATCCACCACCCAAAGGCAAACTTTAACAGACTCTACATCAGACAAAATGGTGGAGGTGGATTAGTTGTAGCCTGCATATAATGCTGCTACTGCCGGTCTCAGTGAGTACATTAAGGCAAAGATAAGATTACCAAATTAGTGGAAGAATATGATGCTGCGAAAGCCAAATACACTCTGAAAAAGAATCTGATCTCATATATGACACAAGAAACTGCTGCACAAATATCAGGAATCAACTTAAGTCCCGCAATGGAAACAAGAAGGCAGAAGAACTCAAGAGTAAACCAATGCAAGTAATGCTATTGGGACACTGAAAGACCATCAGCAGATAAGGAAAAATCCCTGGTGTGGTTATGTAGCTCAGGCCGAAAGGGAGAAATGGGGAGGTTAATGACAGGGCCCAAGACCGAGCACTCAACATCTCAACATATGTTATCATTGCAGGAACATTATGAGCAACCAAGTGACAGTAAATGCAAAATGTGCTATAAGGCAGAACACATAAAACATATCGTCACAGGACGCACAACACTTGCACCATCTGACAATACTAAGACACAATAAGGTAGCTGGTTACATACACTGGATGATATGTAAACATATGGGGTTACAGGTTACTGACAAGTAATATGAACATATACCTGAAGGGTCATAACTGTCAATGGTACCACGTTTACGTGGGACATGCTGGTTAGTACAAACTGAACAACACTAGCAAACCGATCTGATACAGTACTGCAGGATAAAAAAGAGAAGACTTGCCTAGTGATCAATAAAGCCACCAGATAATTCAAATGTCAACACAAAAGAAACTGAAAAACTAAGCTAGTACAAAGACCTGGATATAGAGGTCAGCAGGGTGTGGAAAGTGAGGACAAAAATTGTTCCAGTTATAATTGGAGCCACAGGAAGCATTAAGAAAGGATTGGATCAGAACCTTCAGTTCCTCCCACATCAACCGTCAGCCAAACAACGACAGAAGGTCATACTAATGAGCACTGCACACATATGTAAAGTGCTGGAGTAAAACACTTTGATATCTTGCTGAGATCTGCACTTACAAAAGACTGTCATCTAATAACTAGTAGGCGAGAATGAATTTTAAAATAATAATGATCATGATGATAATAATAATAAACAGTTTCTGCACTCATTGTTCGTGTTCAATCCTCCAAGATGTTCGGGGTTACAAGCATCGGAGGAACATAAACCTCATCTTCCTCACAGCTGCACTGGAAAAACTCAAGGAGGTGAAGAGAGGGTAGTGAGGGGGGTGTCATCAGGCCAGAAAGTGGCCTCCCATGGCTGCACCATCACTCAGACCACTGTGGATATCTGGTGGCAGCCTGTCATTTTGCAGAAAAACATTTGGTTTGTCACCAAGCTGGGTCTTTATCCACTAGCTTAACATGTCATGGTAGACAATTCAATTTTACATTTGGCAAAAAGCTGAATACCATCTCTGCAATGGCATGTATAAGTCTTTCTCCTATTACTTTACCAATAAATTTTTGTAATCACATTATTTTTAATCACTGTGTGTGTGTGTGTGTGTGTGAATCATTCCAACATCTGTACTTCTACATGTGTTTGACCATTAACGTTCATGTAACCGTGCATTGCTAGATGTGTATTTTATATAACCAACAAGATGCAACTGCATGTGCAGCCCTAGGGCTGCACATACAGTTTTACAGGCTCCTGATGATGGGCCAAAGTACTGCTCGAAACATGCAGAGCGTTGATAATGATAAAGAACACTGTATAAGTTGCATCTTATTGGTTATATAAAATACACATCTGACCTCATATTTAAACTTTATCCATGACAGTAAATCGTACACTGAATTTTCCATTCTTACTTAATGCTACACAACTCACCTCAAATTGCAAAGGCATGAGACAACAGTATACCTTAGATGATATAAAAAGAAACTGATCCTGTATGTTCCATTTCTATTATGGCAGCAAGAAGTTACAGCAACATTTGTTTTGGAGACTGCATATGTAACCCAGGTTACTGTAACTGGCTATTTCATCTAACATTACAAGACACGCCCAAAAATGAAACTACATGACAGTCATGTGTTCTTAAACCTTGTGTGGTACAATGTACTTCAAATTGTCCATTAAAATATATGCACGCCCCATGTCACCAACACACAGGACAGAAAAACTGTGGGGAAATAAAATCTCAGCATAACAAGTAGATGTTCAGTTCTATAAAATTTCTGAGAAAATAAAATTTCAATAAGCAACAAATTAAATAGTGGCTCATGCTACAGTTCACTGTGTACCAGATTGTGTACCATTTTCATGTTTCTTCAACCTGATGGTGAGAACTCCAAAACATATGGAAGAAACGCCATCTCTGCGGCCAGCTAAACTACTCTATCTCATTGATGACAGACTTCCAAGGCCCAATACATACCACCTTACAATGATTTTTAAAATCCCTGAAAAATTCAAAAGGCACTTTAACCCAAGAATTTCCATTTCCAACACCTGAGTTATTCCAAGTCCTTGATTGTGCCCTTATTACCTTCCTCAAACTTTCAACTGCTTGCTTTGTATGGTAAAAGCGGAAATTTATTAAAATTACAGCTGAACGAATCATTTAATATGAAATGACGAAATTATACAGTATATTCATTTAATATACTGTTCTTTACAATGTTCCACCTTAAGAACAATATTTCACATGGTTCCACAAATAAAATGTACACAGACACTGTAGTTTTAATCAGCCAACTTGAAGTAACATCAGTTCTCATATGTAACTCTGTACTCATTACTGAACATTTGGCAACAGCTTTCTATGGTACTTTTAAAAATCACGTTATCTATATTACACACAAAAGGGTCAGTAACAGGGACATCGGCAAATTTTATCATGGTATGCGTGGCCTCAAACGCTATCACAAATAAAACTAACTGATTTGTCATCTGGTAGTTAGGCAACTCCACATGCTTCATCCAGTGCAACATTCATTTCCTGTTTTTCTTGGTCTTGCTGTCGGTTGTGCCAACCAGCAACAGCGTGTGGTCACTTGCCATCACGGGAAGCTCTTCTTCGCTTGTTTGATGCCCCATCAAATTCTGAAAAGAGGAAGTTTCACATCAGTTTCACGTACCAAGGGAAAATGTTGTCATCCCTGACGATGGGACCCATATGCTGTCCCAAAACTTCCATAACCAATTACCAACCTACACCACACAACATCCCAGAACAGCAAAGACCTCATCTTTTGACATCATCACTTTGTCTAATAAGACATTTGTTGCACCATGCAGTGACATTATCCATATCCATGCAGTAAAAGTCTGAGTTCAACCCCCATACCCAACAACACACTTCATGGTGAACATATGTGTGTTACAGTGCCTTCAATAAAGGTGCTGCTCTAAGGCCCAGAAACATGCAAGTAACAGACATAAATATGGTATTTGTGCGTTGTGTGCCCTGAAGAGCAGGGCACACAACGCAGAAATTCCATATGTGCGGCTGTACAGTATGCCAGATGAGAGCAGAATGCTCTCATCTGGCATACTGTACAACCGTTTACAGACAATGATGATAGCAGATGCTGTGATAATACAATTTGTCCTCCTGAAGATGGGCATGTTCATGCTTGAAACATGTCGAGGATTGTAATGTAACATACATATTGTTAATGAATAAAGGAGTTGTGCATTAAAATTGGTAAATGAAATAAGTCCATGAAAATAAACATTTGGGACTATTTTCATGATTATGCATTTAGACATACAACTTCATAAAAGGCTGCAGATGAGGAATCTGAACCTGATACTGCACATGAGATATAGGAACTGTGTTCTTCAAAGGCAAATTCTGAACTGAAGAAAAAGTATGCTTTTCAGCACCAAAAAAAAAAAATCAAAAGAGGCCACAACTTCTTTGATGGAGACTGCCACTTCTCCTCCCCCCCCAAATGGCTGTGGTTGGTGCCATTTGCACAACATTATATATTTATGGCCATCAACAACCCAACATGGTGGCAAGGGAGAGGTTGTTAAGCAGTACTGGCAATGCACTGGTAAAATATGACAGCAAAAAAAGAAGAGCTTGCACCTCTGCATGGAAAATTTTCACATTAACTTCATGCGTGCACAACACTTAACACTTCTCATTTCTGGCTGTGACATATGAAAACACATAATATACAGGGTAATTAGTATATCAATTTGACAATTCTGAGCTTCAGCAAGCTTTGTTAAAAGATACAGCACCAAAGTAACAAGTTTAAATTCAACAAGCCGTGACTGGGGACATAGCCTTAGAACTGATTTGTTAAAAATACAATGATTTACACAAACTTTTCTTTGAAAAGAGGATCTGGTATCAAAAGGAATGAGTAATATGATTTAGTGTACTATGAGCAAGTGGTTGGTGTTATATCTTGTGATTATAGTGGTGTGTGTGTGCACCCGCACATGTGTGAACATGCACAAACATGCGTGCGTGTGTGCACACACACACACACACACAATTTTTCTAAATTCTTATTTCAAACTCAACATATGATAGTAACTACCTGTACCAACGTTCAAGCAAATGATGAATTATTTTAGATCAGTTATAATTACATGAACACATTAAAACAAGCAATGAGAAGTGACAACAGCATTACTGAGTTCAACTGTTAGTACCAAAAAATATCTTTGAAAATCACAGAAGGAACCACATGTCAGGAAACACGATACTGTAGTTACAGTGATGAGCAACTGTTGGGTGAGTAAGTACACCCAATTTTAAATTAACAGCTGATGGTTTAATAGACAGAATAAACACAAATGGTATTGAATGTGCCCTCAGACATTCCAATACACTCAATTATTTAAATCATTCAGGTATACAGATTAGTTCAGAAGTTATAATGGATTTTAGGAAAGCTGTTTTTAGAGTTCTCATACAAGCAAGTTCACATTCATGTTTCACCAATGGACAGTAGGACATGATCATGACATAAAGACAGCTATAAATCCTTTGAAAATTTGGCAAAGTTCAAATATATATTTGGAAATGACACTAACACATCAAGGTTGCATGAAAGAAGAAATTAAGTGTAAAATAAAATCAGAAAATTCTTGCTACCATTTAGTTCAGAATCTTTTTTTCTTTCCCTGATTCTCACCTATGAACATAAAGAACGATAGTTCTTCCTGTTGTTATGCGTGAGTGCAAAACTTGGTTACACACGTTAAGGTAAGAACACAGGTTAAGTCTGTTTGAGAAAAGAATGCTTTTGAAGATAACTGGGCCAAAGTGGGAGGAATAACAGGAGGATGGTAAAAAGTGCCCAAAAAGGAGTTTCCTGATTTGTACTCCTAGCCAGATATTATTAGTTGATATGCAAAACTAGAGAAATGCATGTATGATTTTGATTGGGAAAACCGAAGCCTGGAAGAGGCTGCTCTGAAGACCTAGGCATAGACACGAGGTTAATACAGTGATGGATCTTAAATAAGTAGGATAAAAGGGCACAGATTGGTTTTATCTGCATGATTTCAAACTTCTGCCATGATGGAAATGACATCTTCACTCTTCTGGGATGTTACACCATATAGATCTCCAGTTACTTACTGCTCTCCCTTACAGCACCCCTTAGACAATTAAATGTCCTCCCTCTCCTTCCACCTCCTTCATGCTACACTAACCCTATTGCAAGCAGCACATCCTCTGAGACACAATCACCATCCACACCATTCCCTTTATAACTGCATACCTGGACAGCTTGACCCTTCAAGTTGGGACTGATAAGGTCGTCCTGAAACATCGGCAAATGACTACCAATCTATGCTGCGTACCATCCCAAAACAGTTAAGAACTCTGATTTTATCTGGTTCAGAACAGGGACAAGTGGTGGGCTGTGAACATGGCAACTGTCAGGTTCCATAAAGTGCATGGAATTTCTTGATTAGCTCAGTAACTCTTAGCCTCTCAAAGAGTGCTCTGCTCTATGGAGTTAATAAGTGAATGGGTGAAACAGACAAACAGGATGGGCAAACGTGTTAACACACTTTTTGTTCTGGAATGACAGCAATATGCATGTCTCATTGCATGTTATACACACAATCCTTCACGCAGACCTCAAAAACGTACCACGCAAAACAACACTAATTCCCATCACATGTAGCCAAACAGTACTACTACTGCAACCTGTAAGAGCCTTCACTAACGCACATATTTATTTATGCAGAAGGTTCGTTTTGGAGTGAATGCACTTTCCGGTAGATACGATTGTCACTGGCCTTCACAGAATTTCTCATGCTGAAACTAAGTTAACCACGAACCACAACTAAAAATTATTGTATTCAGCCCACCTGTGGTGGTGCCACCACTTCTTGTTTTTCGTCGAGTGCTAATGTCAATGTCGTGATGTATAATTCTGTTTGCTCCACCCCTGGTGCTGATGTTACTTCCTCCTATGGGAGACTGCCTGTTAGTAACAGCAGTCACTGTACTGGGTGGTGGCGAGCTTCGGGTGGACTTTAATCCTGAGCTGGAGGCTAGACCTGGGTTGGTTTGGCGGACAGATCGACGCTGCTGTTGTAGCTGATTCTGCTGCTGCTGCTGCTGAAGAGATGTTCCTACACTGATGCTACTATGCTTACTGACTGCACCCAATCGATGATTTGAACGTGCATTCCAAGTACTATTGCTACTGTTATTCCTGAAAAAGCCGCCAACAGTGGTGGTATATGCACTGAAAATACTAACCACGAGACGCTGAAGGTTAAATTCCTTACACTTATTCCACAATGTTCTTTAAAAATGCCTACTAGACACTGCAAAATTTTACATAATATGATAATCATTACATTACCAATACAACTGTTTGATATTTCTATGTTTATTACAATCCATCTACATCCCTGAGTCAGTTTAAAGCTGTAAGTTACATCATAAAATAAAGATATATTAAAATTGCGTAACTGTCTAGAAGTTAAAATTGTCAATTTTTACATAGATCCACATTTGTAATTTGATTCTTGTTACAGCTGTGGTATTATTACAAGCAGTCAGAACACGTAACACGACAAATTTAAGAACAGCATCCGACACACCATCCACAGCACAGCACACCCACAGGTAAGGAAATAACTCTGCAGATCTGACAGAGATACTACTGAAGATACTGAGTTATTTCAAAGATATGATCTTGGTAACTAATTAATTCATGGTACAAGATCCAAAAACCACAGCACACAGAAAGTTTTAACAGCATGATATAGGAAACTATTAATAACCATTATTAAAAACCCAGACCTACATAAACTTTTAAAGGATTTGACAATTTAACTCCCAAGAAGTGTACTAAATGTCAGAATTCTTGATTGAAGTGTTCTCATAAGACCACAGAATTCTCTCTTCTGTGAAATTCCAAATCTTCATTGATAAAAGAAGCAGTGTACATTATATTCAACAATAAAGACTAAGCATCATTTATACAACCATAATTTTAATAATATCTTTTATTTTTAAAAAATTTCACAAAACCATATAAATTGTTTGTTTCCTGCTTGACTTTTGTGTGGGCAACTTCTCTGGAAGCCTCAATAACACAAAACACATCGAAGGTTAAGAATAAATTATGTCTTACTTTGTGAATTCTTCATCTCTAGAACGGCTGTTTGGTCTGCTTTTTGGTTGTGGAGGTGAACGTTCATCTGAGCCACCTCCAGGAGTTCCCCGGCCCTTCACAGCTATTTCAATCAGTGGCTCATCATCCGAAGAATCTACATCTATCAGTGTGCTGGATGCTGCTATGCCTGCTATAGAAATCAAACAAATCAGTGAGAAGGGATTTTATACGATCTGCCAGTGGTAATAAAAGGAGCAATAAGGTATGGAAATACACCAAAACAAACAAATTATATCACTAATACTTGACTGTAAAAGGCAAAACTCCTGTATTTTGCTGCCTGATAATCTGAAAATCCTGATAATGATACTTGAGGACAGAAGTCCGAAGATAGTCAGTTTTGCTTTTCACACAAAAAAAATCTAAGGGAAATGTTCAAAAAGGCCTCCAAGAGTGCATGCACATCAAATGTTGTGGTATCTCCTGAACCCTCGTCTTCTGCTCTATCAACTACTGCACCTACAATGACTCCAGAAAATGCAGAAGAGGACCCTACACCAACAGATGAAAGAGATACCCAATTGGAATACTCTTCTGATTAGGTGCATAGCCTAAGTATAAGAGCAGTAACAAAAGATCACCCCTGAGCACTCTGGTCAGTATAGGTACTGTCTGACAATTTAGAAATTTTGATACTCTGGCTCCTGTCCAGTCCTGTGTCAGTTAGAGTAACGAAATTTTGCTGTGCTATATATGATACTACATCATACTAGACTATACACCACAACACTTTTATCATTTTAATTAAACTTGTACTGACACATGTATGATTCCAAATCAAAAACATGGTAATAAATAAGAATGACAATCTACTTGTAATCCCCAACAGGACACACACTGCTTCAGCCAGCTATGAAAGTACATGTAATTAATAATGATCAAATGCATGAAAATAAGACTTTTGTGTCTCAGCCTACTTCTTATGAGAAATAAATTCCAGTTTGAAACTGAACATGAAAAGTTGCAAAGTATACGTCACCAGACACAATCACAGTTGACAGAAAAGATGCAAGAAGGAAGCAGAATATTGCATTTTGACCTCCGCAATCCCATTCGCTATATTTTTATTACAGAATATCCATAAAACTAAGATGAATCTATCTATAAAAAAGGTGATAAATCTAATTATCTAGAAACTTCAGTAGGGATTTTGCCTTAACAGATCAGCTAATGATCACACATTCTTCACTGATCTGATATTAAGACAAAAAAATTGGAGTACAATGGTACAATACATCTGCCATTTGGCGGCTGCAACATGATCTATGATGCATTAGTTCTCACTGAAGTTAGTACAACCACAAACTTGTGAGGTTAGGTATTTAACCTTCAGCCGCCTAATGACATATATATATGTCGTACCGCACTGCTAACCTCCAGATGTTTCATTTTATATATTTATTCAACAAATGTACGTACTGAATATTTTAAACATGCTGCACACTCTCCGTTTTTTCCTCTTGAAAATGCCGTTTATTTCGTAGTGCTACCTTTCTTGGTTCCTGTATTATTCACATTTTAATTACAGGGTGTGCTAGTATTTAAAAGAAAACTCCGGCGCCTAAAGGTTAAATAAAACCTATGGCCATGCCATGGCTCAGGCTGTTAGTCACCAGCCTCTCCCCATAAAGGCCTGGGATCAATCCCAGGGCAGCCCATGTGGGTTCTGTGGTGGTCAAAATTGCACTGGAACAGGTTTTTCTCCAAGCACTTGTGTTTTTTCCTGTATCATTCTATCAATGCCCTGCCCCATACCTAAACTGCACTCATCTACAATTAACATCAGCAACTGCAATAACAGTAAATAAAATACTAAATGTACATGAAACCTATCAGTCCATATTAATAAACGCCTGTCTGATAAAATTTCCTGTTCGTGATGGTATTAAAAAGGAGATGCTTAATCACAGCTTATAAATTCTGCATCTGAACATGCCACTAGGAAGGTCCAGAAAAACCTGGATGGACTGGACCGAATGGGACAGATCACTTATGGTCCATGTTGAAATGCTGCTTAAGAGAGTATCTAAATACCATTAAGAGAGCACATAAATACCGTACAGAAAAACAGAATCTGTATCAGATGCTGGCCAGCCAGATGATGTACGCAGACATAGACAGAAGCTTATGTTCATGGAACATCAGCAGATCAAAGGAAAAGACATAATATGAAAGACAGCTATTAAATGCTACAAATACTTGGCAAGTTTATGTAGTTGTAACAAATCAAAATTGTATTCACACAGAAGAGGATACTCTTATTTGAAGGAGGAAGCTGTAGATCGCACTATGTGGAAGAATCGTTTTGGAAGAGGCGTTGGACCTGTCATCAGACAGAATACTGAATGAAAGAATTCACAAAGAAATTAAGAGACGAATACTTTCTACTACGAGTTCAGAATCTTTTGTATATCAGCTTCCTATTTAAATCAAGAACTAGAACAAGTCCACCACATGCAATTATTTAATCTGAAACAATTTCATCAACTAAAACATCACAGTTGAGTAATGCTGAACATGTAACTTTCTAGATGACATCTCTATATAAAAAAAGTAGTTATATGAAGCACATGTCAGTATGTGCCTACATTCCAATAGGAGTTCTCCAAAAATTATCATAAAAGTAAAGGCCAATTGTTAACATGCTATTTACCTCTCCGATTCTTCAATGGAGCAGCTGTCCTGGAGCCCTTCTGGTCATGATGTTGAGGATTCCCTCCCACCCTCTTTGTAGGGGCATCTTCCAGGCCCATGCACGCTTTAATGAGTTCTGCTGCATTCTCTGAGCACTTCCTCTTATTTGGCCGCTGCTCCTCCACGGCAGCTACACAGGATGCAACACTGCTCTCAGACTCTTGTCGCTTTCTTTTGCTTATACTTGTCGAAATATTTCCTCGGGACACATGTGTTCCTGAATTTGTAGGACTAGGTTTGGATGTATTGCGGGGAGAACCCGAATGATCTTCCTTTGAAGATGGACCTCCTGGGCTTGATTTTGGGGTGTGCTTCTGGTCAGGGCTATGAGTGTGACTAAGGCTCCTCTGGCTTGATCTGGTACTCCTGGTGCTCAGTGAACCACCTCGACGCATTTCAGTATCTGATGGAATCTCAATTAACAACTGTTCTAACAATGACTTAGGTCCGGTTGAATGGTGTTGAGATTTACTGCTACGAGCTACATAGGTGTGATCATCATCTTCTTCTTCTTCTTCTTCTTCTTCTTCTTCATCTTCTTCTTCTTCCTCCTCCTCCTCCTCCTCATCATCATCATCTTCATTATCATCAACACCACCACCATCACCTGTACCACCACCTACACCCAAGCCCTCTAGAAAGTGTCCAGATGACATATCACTTCCACCACCACTACCTATCTCTACACAGAGTGAATCATCAACTTCCAGTCTGCTCTCAAGTAAATCTTGCTTTCGTTTCCTTTTTCGCCTAACTTCATCTTTCCTGTTGGCAGTCCGTGACAAAGTGATACCAATTTCATCATCGTCAAGCGCTGCAGGAGAAGGTGTATCTTCTCGGTGTTTTTCAGGGTTAGAGTAAGTATACAGAGGTGGTGTGATGCGTATTGGTTGAGGATCTCCCAAAGTTGGTGAGCCAGGGCATTTATCTCTTTCTTCAACAGAGTGTCTATCTTCTGACAGGGGTACAGTGTTTGGCTTCTTCGTTTCACCATCCGAAGCTATACTTGTAGATAAGGTGGTATATGTTGTGGATGCAGCAGATGCAGGCAAAGACTGATTCGTATCAGCAGTAACCAAGTTACCTGATAAAGTCACTATATCTGAAGCAGAAGAAATCATAACAGCTGAACATGAAGAGCTTACTTTTGACATCACAACTTTAACAGGAGATGAAGACAAATTAGCATCAGAAGGAACTGTAACAAGTTTTATGGGAACTACTTTTGTTATTGAAGGTGTACTAGTATTACTGGATGAACTAGCTGATGACAATGAGGATATACCAACAGAGGTACTTGAATCTCTGTTGGCAGAAATCTGGGACTGCTGTGTATCATTACTGTTAACACCTTCTCTATTCATCACTGTATCTCTCTCAGCAGAGGATGACAAGTTTACACTGGTATTACTACTATCCAATAAATGAACACTATTTCCACTCAATGACTTGCCATCTTTCTCTAGATCATCACTATTACATTTACCATCACTAACAGATGATCCATGTGCATCCAATCTGTTCTTCTTTTGCATACCTGAAGCATTAACTACACAACCAACACTTTCTGTACTTCTATTATCCTCAATCTTATTCTCATCTAAAGAATTTGACTTTGAAGTGTTTCCTGCAGATGGTTCAATGCTTTCCATTGAAGGGTTTATATCATCTGATGCTGTTACATCCGAATTTGCTGATGACACTGATGTTACTGTTGAAGGCACTGCACCAACTTTTTTATTAGTGTCTGCAGATTGACAACATTCACTGTCCTTCTCTTCCTTACGACATGGGCTTTCACCTTGATTAGGAGACTTTTCTGAGAGTGCATCCATTGATTCAATACCAGAATCCTCTCCTTGGGTATTGCCCTGTTCTCCTGTCCCAACGCCAGATGGACTTTCAGCACCACCTCCACCCCCAACAGTTCCAGTTCCGCCACTCTGGTTTTCGGACTGGTTTCCACCTGTAACTACAGTGTCACCAACTGTTGCCAAAAAATCACCAGAAACCACATTATTTTCCTTTTTCTCTGTTAATCTTGTTGTCACTTGGTCCAAACTGCTACAATGTTTCTTCCGTGGAGGTGCGCCATCCTCCAGCAATCTCTGCTTCACCTTGGCTTCTGATACATCCAAGTCTCCCACAGGAAGAGATGCGGGTGAGGATGCCTTGGATAGTGCGTGACGTTCAACAGACTTGGTATGAGACTCTGAACGTTTTGGAACATCAGAAGCTGCCGCTGCCATAGCAATGGCCTGAACCCTGGCAACAGTAACTACATTTCTTGAAGTTTTACAATGTTCTGCACTTTCCAATTTCCTTTTAGTTATTGTACTATGATTTGGAAAATCTCTGTGCTGTGAGTGCTCCTGTTTCTTGGTAACACAGTTTTCTGTTATAACTGCTTTGTAGGCTTCAACCGATCGGGGAATCCTGTTCACATTTGCTGGGAGATTAACCTTGCTGCGGTGAACTGATGCCACATCATTTGACAGTCTGTTCAAACTTGATGTCCTATTTACTTGTGACCCTACCTTACTCTGCTGTAAATCCACTGCCCTTCTTGACATTCCTTTGTTCTTTTCTATGGTGTGGAGAGATGAAGAACTATGCTGCTTCCCAGCAGCTGTCCATGAGGAAGATGAAATGTCTGGGGTAGATGGAATAGGAGATGATGGCACAGAATGAGAAAGAGACTGCTGTTTAAGTGAACCACCTGTTGGTCCACCATGGACAGCAGTGTACGAATCCTGAGAATGTCCACTGTGAGAGTCCATTAATGTAGCTGTGTTGCTGGATCCTGTTTGGGAATTCCCTCCCATTGTAATGGGACGTGATTTTGCTTTCGCAGCCAATAATCCACCCTGAGAATCTGAAAGAAATGTATTATTATTATTATTACTATCAGTAGTAGTAGTAGTAGTAGTAGTAATAGTAGCAGTAGTAGTAGATCAATAATCCATCCTGAGAATCTGAAAGAAATGTATTATTATTATTATTACTATTAGTAGTAGTAGTAGATCATCAAACAGCTAACGTAAAAACATAACTTTTTCATGAAGTTCACTTCTATCTACACAAAATGTAGTAGTACCTTATGCTGGTAAGAAGAGCAAACTTTAAAGTCATGCATTGTTTATACGTATTTCATCTGTCAGAAGATACTCTGATTCCACATTTGTTTTTCCAGGAACAGTACAACAATGTAATCTGAGTTATGAACACCAATTGCTGAGAGTACAGACTGGTTTTTCATTTTCCATTGAATGCATTACGATTCAACTGTTACAATGTGACCAACAAATGCGCACACTTCTTTAGAATTACAATAAAGTTTCAATATGCAAACTCCAACGTGTCTTGGGTCTTACTGGCCCATCATGAGGGAGTGCACAGTTGTACAAAACAATTGTCCAACCCTTCTATCATTCCCAGTATGCAGAATTGTGCCAAGTTCATTAATGTATGAGTACAGAGATGGATATGTGCAAAGTAATTGAAGCAGCCTGTACATTTGAGCGTGTTCACAGTATTGCAATAATTCTACATACTGGGAATCACACAAGGGTTGGACGATTGTTTTAAATAACTTTGGGCTCCCTGATAATGGGGCAGCAAAGCCCAAAACATGTAGGAGTTTACGTATTGCAACATTATTGTAATTCTAACAAAGTGTGTGCATTTGTTGGCCACATTCTAACAGTACCGACTGTTTTGGTCTGGTGGGAAAAGATTCTGATGGATACCTACCTACATTCTTTTAAATTCTGTGTAAGAATGTGAGGCACAGAGCAGAAAACAGCTCAGCAAACAGCAGACATATCAGGTCCTGTTAATCACTATACAATGTCTTGAAACATCTACTGTTTGCTGAGATATCACTATCAAATTTTATGCCTTTGTGCCTTTTAAATGGTTCAGTGTACAAAGAATATGGATATAGGGCATAAAATATTAAGATCACAATTTCAAAACTGTAACAATAATAGTAATAATGTATGACTCTGTACAATGAGACATCTGTAGTCAAACGAGATTTTAAACAAGAGATTTGCATCTGTAGTGAGGCACATAAAACAGCACAGAACATGCCTGGAAAATGTGTGGAATCTCAGCTCCAAAATTTCCATTCTACTCAGCTGCATGATGCCTGTTCATTCTGTAACTTTTATGATCTTACTCAACACATAATTTATTCATGAATCATTCCTTTCCACACCACCTTACCCACACATGCGGATAATAATAAGAGGATTATATAAAGGCTCCAAATGTAATGGTAAAAAGTGAACAAAACACATCTCCAGTTTCCTCACTTTTCATCTAATCTAAGCAAATAACTATAGATAGAGCTATTATCTTCCTCACCATCTGCCCTAGTTCTATGCCTGGTTGCAGTGTATTAAAAAAAAAAAAGCAATATTTCATCTTTCTACAAGCCTCCCAGAGTATGTTTCATATCATTTCATACTTTATAATACTGATCCCTCTTAGATTCCACACTGACGCTCTTACTACAAAGATAAAGGTAAAGACACCATCATAACACGCC
>JGI24700J35501_10930716_pt1 | contig 19716 bp, 18 predicted proteins | sample TergutTh196P1_FD_35501 | JGI IMG/M metagenome (IMG submission 35501)
TAAAATATGCCAAACGTCCGCCTGTCGAATGGGCGTAGGGGCGAACCCGCCTGTCGGACGGGCAGGTATTATCCGCCAATTTATGGCTTGCGGGCGGATAATATCCGCCCCTACAATGTCGCCAAAAATTTGAACAATCAAAAATTTGGGAAATCGGGCGGTCGTCCGCCACGGAAAATTTGGTTAGTAGGCTGAAACGAGGGAAATATGGGCAAAATTTGTATAGAAAAAGGCTTGATAGAAGATGCACAAACAGCGGCAGAACTCACTTTTATGGCGTATCACAAATTTTCCTATGATATTTTTGGAAAAGTGGGCGAAGATACCGCTACTGCTTATTACAAAAAATTATGGCAACACGGGTCTAATCGTTTTGGCTATAAATTTTCTTATGTTGCCAAATTTAACGAAAAACCGATTGGTTTGATTACTTGCTATCCATCCTCGGCTATAAAAGATTTAGTTGCGCCAACCGTCCGACAACTTTTTGTTGTTGGAAAATTTGCGTTTTTTTGTCATTTTATCACGCATTTGAGCAATTTTTACTATTTTTCGGGCAACACAGATATTTACAACGACGAATTTTATGTGGCAACTTTGGCGGTTTTGCCACAATGGCGCAACAAAGGCGTTGGTGCAATGTTGCTAAATCACGCTCGCAACTTGACAAAAGATTACAATTTGCGACGGTGCGTACTGCACGTTAGCGCCGACAACACTGGAGGAATCCGCTTTTACGAACGCAACGGATTTCACAAGGCGAACCCTCACGAAAGCCCAACAACTTACTTTAGAATGGTGTGTTCTGCGAATGTTTATTGACTGGATTTATCCGCCGAGGTGCATATCCTGTAGAGCAATTTTTCCGCCCGTTTATAAGGGAAAAAAGCGGTATTTATGCGATGATTGCACTTCTCTTTTTGTACCGTTATCCGAGCCGCTATGCAAAAAATGCGGACATCCCTATGTTTCGCAAGTTGCGGCACAAGTTTGTCCCAGTTGCAAAATGACAAGCACGTTTTTTACCGTACACAAAGCGGCTTTTGCTTATGGCGACACGATTCGAGAACTTGTATTAAGCTCAAAATATCACAGTCAGCGGCAAGTTACAGAGGGCTTGGGAGAATTATTTGCAAAGGCACTAAAAACGCAAAATGTGAACATGACAGGCGATTGCATTGTGCCTATTCCGTTGCACAAATCCAAATTGCGAACCCGTGGCTTTAATCAAGCAGCAATTTTAGCAAAACCGCTTGCTACAGCCTTTAACATCCCAATGGCAGAGCATTTGCTAAAACGCATAGTAAAAACCGTTCCGCAAAGTAGCTTGGATTCCGTTGGCAGAGAGGAAAATTTAATCGGTGCATTTTCCTGTGAAAATGTGGTTGGCAAAAAAATAATTTTGATAGACGATATTTTTACAACAGGTGCAACAATGAATACTTGTGCCAAACTTTTGCTAGAAAATGGCGCAACCGAAATAAATTGTTATTCGTTGACAATCGCATTGAAAAAAGATGGCTTTGATGATGATTAAAAAAATATTTTAGGGTTATAATAAATCAACTTAACCCGCCTGTTGCGGGCGGACATTATCCGCCCGCATGTGTATAAAATTGAATGTGTATAAAAATATTATTTTAGGGTTATGAAAAATTCTAAATTTGCCAAACCAAAATATACCGCAAGGGCGGATATTGTCCGCCCCTACGGCAAAATTTCAAATTTGTTAAACCCCAATATCTCAAATTAAAATAACGCCCGAGGTTTTAAGGTTTTCTCATATAAGTTATAACAATAGCCCCCGATCCCGTGTGAGTGCCGATTACGCCACCTACTGGATAAAGATTGCATTCTTTTAGGCTATATTTTTTTACGGTTTCTTCCATAAATTGTCTGCCGCGTTCTTCGCTGTTGGTGTGTCCAAAGCAGATTGGGTAATTTTGGTCGATGTCGTCTTTGTCGAGTTTTTTCCAGATTGCTTGCATTCCTGCTTGCGTACCTCTCACTTTGTCAACCGCCTCAACTTTACCTTCGATTATTGCAATTACTGGCTTTATTTTTATTGCGTTGCCAATAATTGCCATTGCTGGCGGAACTCTTCCGCCTTTTTTTAGGTATGTCAACGTGTCCAAACAGGCTGTGAGACACATTCGCTCGCGCATATTTATAAGTTCTTTTTCAATTTGAGACATTGATTCGCCTGCATCACGTAATTTTACGGCGTGTTCTGCCATTGTCCGCTGTGCAATAATCGCATTGCGAGAATCCACTACGGTAATTCCATCGTACGCACATTCTTCTTGTGCAATTTTTGCCGAAGAATACGTTCCGCTCATCCCGCCAGATAGCGTAACTGCTATCACTTCGTCGCCTTTTTGTTTTGCATCGTTAAATACCTCTAAAAATTGCTGTGGGTTTACTTGGCTTGTGGTGGGTAAATTTTTCGCCCGTTCTAGGTTGCTGTAAAAAACTTTGAACTCGGGATCGTTACGATAATCGTACTCAAATTCGGTAAATTTAATGTCCAATTCAACTGATTCCATGCCCAACTGCGGTGCACCCAAATGCGTAATGTCGCTGCCTGTGTCTGTTAAAATTCTAATCATGGTAACCTCCGATATAATATTATTCTATCGAAATTTTATCATATATCACAAATAAATGCAAGCTAAATTTTTATCCCACGGTAATTAAATCGCGCAAGTTGCTAAATGTGGTTGCTCCTATTCGTGGGACGTTTTGCAACTGTTCGATTGAGGTAAAAAATCCGTTTGCTTCTCGGTGGGCAATTATATTGTTGGCAATGGTTGCACCGATTCCTGGCAAAGTTGTCAGTTGCGTTGCATCCGCTGTATTGATATTGACAAGCCCAGTATTTTGTGCAGTATTTTGCCCAGTATTTTGCCCAGTATTTTGCGTAACGGCGGCGGTTTGAGAAGTTTGAGGTATTTCGGGCGTAAAAAATTCGTCGCCGTATGCAGGAACAACTATTTGTTGTGCATCTTGCAAAAAAGCCGCCAAATTTATAAGGGATAAATCGGCATCGTCAGTAGCACCGCCAGCTAATTCTAACAAATCGTTTATGCGAAAATCCGCAGGAATCGTGTAAACTCCAGGATTTGTTACCTCGCCTGTTATGTGAACCACTATATTTTGTGGAACTTGCTCGATTGGCGTTTCAGCAAGGGTTTCAACGGGAATTTCAACGGGGTTTTCGACAGTTTCGGCGATTGGCTCGGATTGTTGACTTTGCAACGGTTCAGATGGTTCTGTTTGGGCAATTTGCGTATTTTCGCCGCTTGCGACAAGCAACCGCTCGTGGTTTGGCTGTGCAGCTGGCGAGTTGTCTCTAATGAGATAAACCGCTCCCAAAACGACAACGCAAAGGCAACCTACTAAAATATGCCAATATTTTTTTATATGCTCCATAATGTCCTCCTACCAACGTTTATGGAAAAAGTCCACTTTCGGCTCTAAAAATTTGAATTTGTGGTTGTCGTCCATGAAAAACGAGAGATCCTCGCGGATAAATTGCCAATCCCAAAGCCGCTCGTCAACCGCCAAAAATTCACGAACCCGCTCCGTGCCTTCGGGAGCAAACGGGTGTAACAAAACGGCAGAAACCCGCACAACGTGAAATGCGTTTGCCAAAGTTTCGTTTAGCAGAGTTTCGTCCTTGCTGTTTGCCGCCCAAATTTTGTTGGCATCTCGCAAATAAGCATCTAACATATCGATGATTTTGGCAAATTCAAATTTGTACATTGACATTTCGTAATCGTCAATCATTTTATTGGCATTTTGCCGAGTTTCGGCGGTTATAGCGGTTGGCAATTTGCCGTCAAAATATTTTTGCAAGGTATAAAAACAAGAGCGAACCAGCCGATTATACACATTTGTCAACAGGTTTCCCTCTGCTAAAGTTGCATCAAAACCCTCTTCTTGCAACACGGCTTTCGGATTAAACGAAACGCTGTTGCTGTGCAAAGCCATGTGCGCAAAGTGCATTCGCAACTGCTCCACTGTGTAATGTTCGAGCAATTCGTCGGCACTGGGCGGCTTTATTGCTCCGCTGCTAGATGCCTTTCGTGTGCCGTAAAATAAATGCCGATTGGGAATCGTTACAGGCAAACAACTTTGAATTTCGCGACCCGCGATTTGGTTCAAAGCCATGAAAATTCCCATTTCTGCGACGGCGTAAAAATAAATGTTGTCTTCGCCGATAAATTGATATACTCGTGATTCCTTGTCAAACCACCATTTTTCCCAGTTATTTTCGCCGTTTTCCGCCAATTTTGCGAGATGCTCCTGTACAAAGGCAATGGGAATCCACAGCGATTCGGGCCAAACCCAAAAAGTTTGGTCTGCAACGCCGTCCTTTTCGGGAACAGAAATTCCCCATTTTACGTTTCCCGAAAGCCGAAACGGCACTAAAGTTGTGCCTGTGCGAAACCGAATGTTGTACTTTCGCAAAATTTCGCAAGCGTTTTCTCTGTCCTTTAATTTGGCGAAAGTAAGCGTTGCAGATTGCTTTTCTTCGTCCAGTTGCGTTTCAAAATTTTCTATATTTTCAGCTTTCTCAATCTCCAAAATAGCTTGCTTTAAGGAAGCAAAATCGTCCGTTTTAATGAGAATTGTGGGATCTTTCAGAAAATCGGCGACATTTGTCATTAAAATTTTGCGGCTGATTCCCTCGGTAGCAAGCAGGTTTTGCCTATCTTTTAGGGCAGAATTAAAGCGTTCCAAGTCAAAATACCAATTTTTTACCGCCTTTAGCGATGGCGTTTCGCCAGTGCTTGCTATTTTGGGAGCAATCAACTCTCGAGGGCTGTATTGGTGTCCTAATTCGCATTCGTCGGCGTAAGCTGTGTTAGATTTACACTTTGCAATAGGGCAACGTCCTTCAACTTGGCGACCGTTCAAAATTTGCTGATTTTTGTCATCATAAAATTGTTCAACTTCTTCCAGGCGAAGATAACCGTTGCTGTACCATTGCTCAAAAAGCTGTGCAGAAAGGGCTTTTTGCAATTCGCCGCCTTTGTAAAGTGCAGAAGCACCGAAAATATCCAAACTAATGTTATATTTTTCTAATGTATTTTTTTGGGCGATGTGATTTCCCTCGACAAAGTCTTGAATAGTGCCGTTGAAACCGTTTTCGGTTGCCGCTTTATATTTAACTTCGGGCCCTGCACCGTAACAATCCGTTCCAGAGACAAAAATAACGTTTTCTTTGCCGATTCTGTCGCGCAAAAATCGTGCATAAATATCCGCATGAACAAAACAGCCGCCAATATGCCCAAAATGTAAATGCTTATCGCCGTAAGGCATTCCGCTAGTTACTACTGCTCGTTTCGGAAAATAGGGTTTATCTGACATTATGATTATCCTTTACTATAAAAATTACCACCATTGCAAAATTGCAACGCTAGCATTTATCATTATAACAAAGGTTTTGAATTTTGTAAAGCAAAATAAAAATGCAAATTTGGGTTGAAAAAATTTTTTGCAAAACCGAAATTTTCAATTATTTTACCAAGAAAGCATCTACAGTTTTCAGCTTGTAATCGCCGTTCGATTTTATTACATTGACAATTATTGCGGTCGCTTTAATATACGGGATTTGGATGATTCTTTTGTTGCCTATTGCTGTGCCTGTGTGTACGCAAGTTGGACGATACAGCAAGCCGCTTTGCACCAATATTTCAAAGGATTCTACTCCATCGCCGTCGGTTAAATCTTCCGAGATTATTATATGGTTGACAAATTGTTCACGGTCGAATGTAATTTTTATGCCGTTTTCAGTGGTTTCTTGCTGGCAAGAAATTGGGTTGCCAAATCGGCGTTTAATTTCTGCGGCAAATTCTAGCAACCGCTGGGAATCCACGTTTGGCAATAATCCGCGGCGGTCGGGTCCAATGTTAATCAAAAAATTAGAGCCACAACCTACAGAATAATAGTACAAGCCAACCAGTTCTTCCACACTTTTTACGGTATGCACATCGTATTCGCTGTAAAACCAGTTATGATTACGCATCATAAAGTCGCATTCGGCGGGCAAAAATTTTGTCGAGGAAAGTTCGTCTTTTTTTCCGCCAGTTAGCACCGAGAAATCCAAAGCGGTAACTTGGTTGACATTTAGAGTTCCTGCAACGCCAGCTTCGTTTCCAACCCAGCGAGTATCGGGATCCCACATATTAAAGATTAGGATACTCGGCTGTAGTTTGCGGATAGTTGCAATTATGCGAGGTTTGTCGTATTCATGTCCCTCCGAGCCGTTTCCGTCAAACCACAAATAGTCGATAGTTCCGTAATTTGTCAACAGTTCGCTTATTTGGTTGACAAAATAATTGTCGTATTCTTGGGCTGTGCGTTTTTGGTAGCCAGCTTCTGCGGGAGAATAATACAAGCCAATTTTTAGGTTAAATCGGCGGCAAGCATTGACAAACTCAAAAACAACGTCTCCTTTGCCGCTTTTCCACGGAGTAAGCCCAACGTGATAATCGGAAAATTTGGACGGCCAATTTGCAAATCCGTCATGGTGTTTGCAGACCAAAATTGCGTATTTTGCCCCAGAATCGGCGGCAGTTTTAAGCCAGTTGTAGCAATCCAACTGCGTGGGATTAAACTCGGATAATGGCATAATTTTTCCGTCCCAATCTTTATGCCCTTCAAAAAAGGTTCTAATGCCAAAGTGGAAAAATACGCCTATTTCCCACTCCAAAAATTGTAGCTGTTCGATTGTTGGTTTAATTTTTTTCATTTTTATATCTCCTTGTGAAAATTTGTTATCTAAATTATAACAAATTTTGCGATAAAAAATTGTTTTTTTGTTGCAAAATTTTTGAAAATGATGTATTATTAAGATAGTTATTTTTATAGGAGAGTGATTAAAATGGATTTTAACACAGTACAACAAGGGCAACCCTCGCAATTTTACTCTAATCCGTCAGCTTTTTTGCCCGTAGGCGAAAGCCACCCAAATTCAAGGATGGAACGCACTCAAGAATCTGGCGATGTAGAAGATAGTGTTTGCCAAACTTGCCAAAACCGCAGATATGTGGATCAATCGGACGATGGTGGCGTATCGTTTCAAACGCCAACCAGGTTAAACCCTGGGCAAGCAGCATCGGCAGTATTTGCCCACGAACGGGAGCATTACACGCGCGAGGCGAATCGTGCCGACCGCGAAAACCGCGAAGTAGTATCAAACACAATAAGAGTTTTTACGTCAGTTTGTCCAGAATGCGGTGCACAATATGTATCTGGCGGCGAAACACGCACTGTAACACGTGCCGCCCAAGAAAGTAGTTACGAAAACAATAACGACGACGAAGAAAATCCAAATGGAATAGATTTTTCGATTTAGCAGTGGATTGCTATATTAGAGCAGTAAAGTTTTTGGGATTTTACAAAATGCCGAAATATTGCCGATTTGAAACAAACGGGCGGATAATATCCGCCCCTACGGTTGGTGATTTGTAGGGGCGGACTCGTCCGACAGGCGAGTCCGCCCGTATTTCAAAGTTTCAAAATTTATACGCCTCTAACCTGTATATTGGACCCAATTTAGAAAATTTTTCTTCGTACTCGGTTTTAACGTTATCTTCAAAGTTGCTGTTGTGCAGGTCTAACGAGATGTTACGCATTATCCAGCCATTTTCCGAAAACTGATTTATGGAAAATTCAAATAATATGCGGTTGTCCGTCTTAAAAAATATTTCTGGAATTTGCAGGCTTTCATATATCTTCAAAAAATTTGTGTGGGTTAATCGCCGTTTTGCCCACTTTTTTCTGCGTGGCCACGGATCGCAAAAGTTTATGTATAATCGGCTTATTTCTTGCGGATTAAAATAATCGCACAACTTTGCGGCATCTAGTTCTAAAAAAATTAGTTGAGCGGATTTTTGCTCTGTTTGCTCTGTTTGTTCTGCTTGACACATTTGTTTTGCTAATCTTGCGGCTACTGCTAAAACGGTTGGTTCGCGCTCTACTGCAATGTGGTTTACGTTGGGATTATTGTTGGCAGTGGTTGAAATAAAGCGACCTTTTCCGCAACCTAATTCCAGGTGGAGAGGATTGTCATTGTTAAAATAATCGGCAATTTTCCGTGCATATTGTTCAGGATTTCGCAAGACAAAAGGGTTTTCAGCTAATTCTTGTTTAGTCCACGGCTTTTTTCGTATTCTCATTTTGGTTGACTTCCTTTGTCGTGATTCCACATAGAAGTTGGCGGTTTGCCACTTCTAGTAATTTTATGGGAATAATGGATAACCGTGCGATCCATGCTGTTTACGTTAGGAACGGCTGTTCTTGCCATTGTACCAGCCAGTTGAGCGGTCATTTCGTTTATTTTTTGCGTTACGGCTGTTGCGCCGCCGTCAGTTAGCGGGCCCATCATTGCACGCCCAACAGATACCGCAGTTGCACCTAAAGCCATTGCTTTGTAGGCATCCATGCCGCTTTCAATGCCGCAATCCACAAAAATTGGAATTTTTCCTTTTATGAGTCTGCAAATATCGTGCAAAACTGCAAGCGGCGGCACGGCGTAATCCATAAGCCCATGATGATGAGATACGACTATTCCAGCAACGCCAATATCTAGGCATTTTTTGGCATCTTTTGTACTTAAAACGCCCTTTATAATGAATGGGACATTACTTGCTTTTACAAAACTTGCCAATTCTTCGGTGGTTTTGCCCGATAACGGCACTGTGCCGAAAATGTTGTCGTATTGCCCACTTCCGTTAAATGCGTGATCGATGTCAACTCCAACTGCAAAACAGCCTACTTTTTCCGCCCAAGCTATTTCTCGCAAAATTTCGGCGTTGTCAAAATGTGGCTTAATAATTTTGATGGTTTTTGCTCCTGTTTTGCAAATACGTTCAATTTCTTCGTCTTCGCCCATTCCCGACCACATAACTGCGCCAGCCGCCAATGCACCTCTTGCCATTTCTTCAAGCCCTGCGGGATGGCACTTGTTCAAATGGGAAAGTGCCGCCATCATTATCGGCGTTTTGAATTTTTCGCCAAACAAAGTAAAACTTGTATCTGGAATAACAGCGTCAAAATGCCGCATTTCTAGCAACAGCGAATCAAAATAATTTCTTGTGATTATGTTAGAATCGTGTGTTTGTGTCATAATGTAACCTCCTATTGGTTTTTGGGAAATTTTTTCCTTATTATTGTAGCATTAAATTTATTTTTTTGCAAATTGACTTTGTACAAAAAATTTGCTAAAGTATAAATAATTAAAGTGGTAAAGGGGAACAAAATGGATTTTGAAAAGGTTGACAAAACAGATGAATTTACCAAACTTGCTCACAATAAGGATTCCGTGTTCAAGGATAGTTTTACGCTATTTTTGAACCGCTCACTAGAATTTTTGGATGCCGATTTGGAAGGGCAAATATTAGAAATTTTGCCCGCCTGCCGAACGGGCAGGAGCCCCGAAACAACGGCGGTTGAGGCGATTGGCGATTTAGCCGTAAAGATTTTCAGCGAAATTTTAGGCACTTTTGGCGTACACAAAGAGTTTGAAACGCACATAAGCAAGGACGATTTAATGCGATTTGGCGGATACAATTTGTATCTATCTCGCAAGCACAAAATACCGTTTACAACAATAATAATCACGGAAAACAAGCCAACCGTAACGGAATATACAAATAAATCGATTGCGTTCAATCCAAAGATAATTTATCTAAAGGAAAGAGACGGCGATGCAACGTTGCAAAAAATCCGCGAACGAGTGGCAAATGGCGAGCCAATCAACGAACTAGAACTAGTATATTTGCCATTATACGGCAGCAAGCAAGGAACAACAATGTATGATTTTTTGTCGGCGGCATTAAAACTAACGCCACAAATTGGCGAAACAGCAACAACTTCTAAAAAATTGCAAATGCTATTGATTTTTTTAACCATACGAAACGCCGACAAAGAGCAAATAAAAAAGATACTGGAGGATAATATGGATATTTTGAAGAATAATGCAGGGATTCAAGCGCTAATGGAGATCGGCGAGGATAGAAGTAAGGAGAAGTGGACAGAGAAAGGTCGAGAAGAAGGAATGCTACTAGGCGAAAAAAAGAACCGTAATGAAACCCTGTCCATAATTGACGATTTAATAAGCAAAGGATTCACATTAAAAGATGCAAGGGAACATTTATTAAGCATTACATAATCTCTTGTAATGAACTAGTGCGGCTGTTTGTAAACCCTGCAAGCAAGCCGCAGACAGGCGGATAATATCCATCCATACAATATTATCCACATTTTTTGGTTGCGCAAATTTAACATACAACATAAAAAACAAAAGGGCGAAACATCGCCCTTTTTACCGATTTCAAATTTTATTTTACAACTTGTTCAAAATTTCTTCTAAAACCTGGTCAATCGGCGTTTTTTGCTGAATACTTTTATCTCTGGCGATAATTTCGCAAACGCCCTCTTGTAAATTGCGTGGGCTACACACTATTCGCAATGGAACGCCTAGCAAATCCGCATCCGAGAACATTACGCCAGGACGTACCGCTCTGTCATCGTAAATTACTTCAACGCCTTTTTCTTGCAACTGATTGTATAAATTATCCGCCACTGCCTTAACTTTTTCGTCGTCGGAGCGAACACAGCATAAATGCACTTGCCACGGTGCTATTGCTTTTGGCCAAATGGGCCCGTAATCGTCGTGGCTTGCCTCGCAAATGGAGGCAATCAACCGACCAACGCCGATTCCGTAGCAGCCCATTAGCGGAAATTGCAAATTTCCCTCTTGATCGGTGTATTGCATTTGCATGGATTGCGTGTATTTTGTCCCAAGCTGAAAAATGTTGCCAACTTCGATGCCACGTGTTAAATTTATTTTTGGCTGTTTGCATTTTGGGCAAATGTCGCCGTCAACTACTTTTGCAAAGTCGTTAAATTTAATTTCGCCAAAAGTTGGCACAAAATCTCGTGCAAAAGAAAACCCTGTATAATGGTATTCGTCCTCGTTTGCACCGCAACATAAATTTTCGCCGTCCTCTAACGAGCGGTCAAATAAAATTTGCGTGCTTTCGCTTATGCGATTGGGCAAATCGATTGGCCCTGTGTAACCTGCCGATAATCCGCTTTCTAATGTGATTATTGCTGGCTTTATATCCTCTTTCAAAAAATTTTTCAATTTTGTTTCGTTAATTTCCAAATCGCCGCGGATAAAAACTACCACAAAAGAATCATCTTCTTTTTGAAATATAACCGCTTTGCAAAGGCTTGTTTCTGGGATTTTTAGCAAGTTGCAAACCTCGGGAATAGTTTTTGCGGCGGCTGTGTGAATTTTCGTTAAACTTTGCAAATTTTGCGGTTGCGATTTTTGGTTGATACGCTCTGCCGATTCCATGTTGGCACGATAATCACAAGAATCACAGACAACAACAGTATCTTCGCCAGCAGGAGCAAGCAACATAAACTCGTGTGCAACTTTTCCTCCCATCATTCCCGAATCCGATTCCACCGAAACTACTTGCGGAACGCCCATTCTCTCAAAAATTCTTTTGTATGCGTTATGACATTTGTTGTAATAATCGTCCAAATCGTCCTGCGAAGTGTGAAAAGAATAGCCGTCTTTCATGGAAAACTCGCGTACACGAATAAGTCCCGCGCGGGCCCGTGCCTCGTCGCGGAATTTTGTTTGAATTTGATAAATCATAAATGGATATTTTGTGTAACTATTGGCGTATTCTCGCACAAGATGCACAGCCGCTTCCTCGTGAGTCATTCCCAAAACCATTGGCGTACCTGCTCGGTCGGAAAACCGCAACAACTCCGCGCCAATGCTTTCGTACCGCCCAGATTCTTCCCATAAAGTGGCTGGCATTACAACGGGAAATTGTACTTCTTGTCCGTCAATGCGTTCCATTTCTTCCTTAATAATGCGTTCAACTTTGTTGACAATTCGCCGCAAAACCATGTACGAAGAATATACGCCATTGCCAACTTGCTTGATATATCCGCCACGTACCATAAGAGCGTGGCTGTCAACCACACAATCTACAGGGCGCTCTTTGAACCGCTCGCCCACCAGTTTGTCTAATTTCATTGGATTTACTCCTTTTTATTTTTAGTTTATTGGATAATTATAGCTTAAAGTTGTGGGTTTTGCAAGTAAAAAGATGTACGGACAATACCTGTCCGTACATCTTTTATATTCGTGCAAATTCAAAAAACCTAAAACCTCGGGCGCTGCCCGAACCCGCAAGGACGCGCGCGCCCTTGACCCGCATTTTTTGTTAAGTTGAATTACTATATTTTACACTTTTTAATCAGGCAACGGCAACTCGTCTTCGGTTGGCGGCCAGTTTGGAGTATCCTCTGTTTCGTATGGTGGATATTCTGGGATTGTATCGGGAACGGTTGCATCGGGGATTGTTGGTGCAGAATAATCAGGCTCTAATGTTGGCGGCGGAATTGGTGTCATTGTAGGCGGAAGTGGCGGTAAAACTGTGCTAGGCAATTCTCCGCCAGGCGGAGCAGTGGCGATTGGCGGCGGTAAAGTTGGCAAAGTTGGTGCTATTTGATTCAAATGTAGCAAAAATTGCCTTGCGGAAGTTTCGTCAACCACTATTGGAATTATCCTATCTTCGTAACCTAGCATTCTTGCGGTTATTGTGTTGTTGCCAAAAGTTACGGTTGTTGTCAATGGCGAATTTCCCACAAAAGCATCGTTGACAAATATTTGTGCGGCGGTTGGAAAACTCTCAATCAAAATTAGTGCTTCAGCGGGAGCATCTGGTTGTAATTCAAACTCCATGCGAGTAAATGGTTGCGTTATCGTTATTTCTTGCTGAATTGGGATAAACCCAGGATATTCTACACGTAAAATGTGCGTGCCGTATTCCAGTTCGATTAGCGTGTTTTCGATTACCGCTGGCGAGCCATTTATTAGGATTGTGGCATCGGATTGATTGGTAACAACCACTTGCAAATTTCCCAAGCGGAAGACAACATTTGCCAAGTCAACCGTTAATGTTTCGCCTTGTCTAATTACAATGTTTGCAGGAAAAGTATCGATGTTTTGTCCGTCAATAATGGCTCTGTGAGTGCCTTCCAAAACTGGAATAGCACCAGAATCATCCAACGGGCGAAAAATTGAATTGCCTATTGCAACGGTTCCGCCGACGATTCTGTCGTAATTTATAAAGTTGACAAATCCGTTGCCGCTGTCCACTCGCAAACTCCAAACTTTATCTTGAAAGCCAACCAAAGTGATTAAATCTTCGGGATTAACTAATGCAATAGAAAACGGTTCGTTGCGGTTAAGAATAAGCGTTCGGCTGCTGTAGCTGTAAACTTGGTTTCCGACCGTGATAGTTGCGTTGTCAAGGTTTATCGTAAAATTGGTAAGTTGCTCTTCCCAAGCACGACCGCTAATTGAGATGTTAGCTAAATCGAGCGTGTTAATGTCAAAAGTGATGTCCACAATTTGCCCCAAATTTAGTTCGCCAAACCCAATAGGAGAGCCGAATCGGTTTTGAACCGTGGTAGTTTCGGTCATAGAAAGCCGTTCGGAGCGACCAGACTCCAAAAAGTGAACGTCAACCGTTTGCGGCACAAAAAGATTTATGCCAGTAATCATAGCTAAAGTTTGCTCATGTTCGGGACGCACAAAAGTGGTCAAATCGGTTTCGGGCGGGCGTTCTTGCGGAACAGCCACTATTGCATTAGGTTGCACCAAAGTTTGATACGCCACAATAAACAAAGTAATACAAACGGCAACACCAATAACCATCGTAACTATATAAAATACTGCAAGGTTATTTTTTCGCTTGCGAGCCCTTTCTGCACTGCCCTTGGCGGAACGCTTGCGAGCTGGCGTTTCTTTTCGTTCGTAAGTTATCTCGTTAGTTTCAGAAAAATCGTCCATAATTACACCTCCATAAAAAAATACCTTTTAATTATAGCCCATAAAATCCAAAAAATCAAGCTAATATTTTTAATAAAATGCTCCGATAAAAATATATACGAAATTTAATTGAATTTTCTTGGTGGTGATTATTTGCTTGCTGTGATAAATCAAGCTATTGAAGACTTTGTTGCGTTTGTTATCCGAAAAAAAAATAACGGATATTTGCGGTTCGATCCCTCTGCTAACTGCTCGTTGCCGCAAACTTCAACAAAACAGCCGATTATGATGTACATTCATATTCCGTTTTGCGAAGAATTATGCACATATTGCTCGTTTCATAAAATTGTGTTTGACGAAAAATTGGCAACCGCTTATTTTGATGCACTTAAAACCGAAATTTTACTATACAAACAGCAAGGTTACAATTTTAAGGCAGCCTATTTTGGTGGAGGAACTCCTACTATTTTAATGCCAAAATTATTGGAGATTGTCAACCTTATAAAATCCAATTTTGACATTGCCGAAATATCAGTTGAAACTAATCCAAATCATCTAACACAAGAACATTTACAGCCGTTGCAACAAATGGGCGTTAATCGGCTTTCTGTTGGCGTGCAATCGTTTGACGATAGCATTTTGCAAACAAGCGGACGTTATCATAAATATGGTAATTCTTCGCAAATACAGGAAAAAATCAGCCAATTTAAGGATTATTTTCCAACATTTAACATTGACATGATGTTTAATTTTCCAACGCAAACCGAAAAATCTTTGCAAGCCGATTTGGAGATAATTCAAAAGTTGAAAGTCAACCAAATAACTTATTATCCGCTAATGATTTCGTCAACCACAAAACAAACCATCGAAAAAACTATGGGCAAAGTAAACAATCGCCGAGGAAGAACCTTATACAAAATGATAACAACGGCATTATCCGCCGATTACAGCCTTGCAACGGCTTGGTGTTTTAACTTGAAAAACACGAAAAATGCAACAAATTTAGTTGACGAATACGTGATAAATTATGACGAGTACGCAGGAATCGGCAGCGGTGCAATCGGCTATTTAGGCGGAAGTGTTTATGCCAACACGTTTAACATTAGCGAATACATACGGCGAATAAATGTCAACGAATTTCCCATTATTGCGCGGCGCAATTTTACCACAAAAGAGCAACTTTTGTACGATTTTTTAATGAAACTTTTTGGGCTTTCGTTGGATTTATCCGAGACAAGCAAACTTCACAAAAAAAACGCCTATATTTGGCTGTTCCCAGAAGTTGCCTTTTTTATGCTAATCGGCGGACTAAAAATACAAGCAAAACCGCTACAGCTAAAGGATTCCTACTACTGGGTAATTATGATGCGCGAATTTTTTACCTCGGTCAACAACTTCAGAGAATATTGCCGCTCTGTTGAATAAAAATGCGGGTCACCTGCCCGCCGGCAGGCGGGAGGGCGCGCGCGTCCTTGCGGGTTTGGGCAGCGCCCAAGGTTTTAGGAGGTTTTTTTATGTACATTGGTGCAGAAGAAATTTTAGAAATGCGAAAAGAATATATGTTTCCATGTTTGGGATATTTTTATCAAAATCCGCCACAATTTGTGGAGGGCAAAATGCAGTATTTGTGGGATGTTAATGGCAAAAAGTATCTTGACTTTTTTGCTGGCGTTTCTGTTATTAGTTGCGGACATTCAAATCCGTTTATTTTGGAAAAAACTGTCGAACAGTTACAAAAATTGCAACACGTTTGCAATATTTATCTTACACAACCTGTAGTAGAACTTGCCAAAAAAATGTCCGAGTTGTTTAATATGCACAATTTGCAGGGCATAAAAAAGTCATTTTTTGTGAACTCTGGCACAGAGGCGGTCGAAGGGGCTTTGTTGCTTGCTCGATTGGCTACAAATAAACCCAAATTTATTGCGTTAAAAGGCTCGTTGCACGGACGAACCTACTTAACTGCCGCCGTAACAGATATTTCTATGTGGCGAACCGATCCATTTTTGCCAACCGAAACTGTCATTTTTTTGGATACCGCAAATTACAAAAAAGCAATATTACAGTTGACAAAAATTTTGGAATCCGATCACAATATTGCGGGCTTTATCGCCGAGCCGATTCAGGGCAATGCGGGAATAATAACTCCTCCAGATTGGTTTTTTCAGGAAGTAGCACATTTACTAAAAAAGCATGATGTTCTAATGATAGTTGACGAAGTGCAAACGGGTTTCGCAAGGACAGGAAAAATGTTTTGTATACAGCATTACAACGTTGTTCCAGATATAATTGCATACGGAAAAGCCCTTGGTAACGGCATTCCTTGTGCAGGATTTTCTGCCACCGCCGAACTTGCTGACAAATTTACAAAGCCGTCCGCCTCAACTTTAGGCGGAAATCCAGTATCTTGTGCAACGGCGCTTGCTGTTTTGGATTACATCGAGCAAAATAATTTGGTGGAAAATTCCCAAATTTTGGGCGATTATTTGTTAAAAGGGTTGACAAATTTCAAATTTGACTTTATACGAGATATTCGCGGCAAAGGGCTAATGTTGGGCATGGAACTTTCCACCAGCGAGCAAGTGGATTTTACCATTGAAAATCTAAAAGATAACGGGATAATTTTGGGCAGAAACGGCATAAACAGAAATATACTTGCGTTTCAACCGCCGTTAGTGATAACTCACGATGACATAAATTTTCTGTTGACAACTTTGGAAGATACTTTCGCCAAACTTCAAAAACGCCAATGATTAAAAATTTGATAGGATTTATCATTTCGCGAACCTTGCAAGCGGTTAGTTTTCTCGTTTTTAACCCATTTTTGATAAACTTGCTAAACTTGCTAAACTTGTCAAAAAACAGCGTTGAAACAAGATGGTTGCAAAATGGCAAAATAAGCAAACCGATAAATCGCTTTATTATTGGGCAACGAAACTGTCCGCAATGCTATTTGAAAATTGGCTTGCTAGGCAACGGCGGAAATCACGGCTGCGGAGCAATCGCAATATACAACGCCATGAAATTTATTTGCGAAAAAGATAAAAATCCCAATATTGCTGATATTATTCGAAAATTGGAATATATGGTCGGTTTTAACATTGGCGGACTTCTCGGCACAAACCCTGTCGTTATAAGGGATTTTTTGCGAACCGAAAAAATAAATGCAAATATCCAGTTTTTGCCGAAAAACATTGATTTCCAAATAAAAAAAGCAAACGTTGCAATTTTGCTTTTTTGGGATAAAAAAACACGTGTTCATTATGTAATGGCACATTTTGTCAACGAGTATTTTTGGATTTATAATTTAACTGGATTCGACAAAAAAATTCACAAAGATAAAACTTCGATAGAAGAATGGCTTGAAAAGTCAAATTATTTGGCGGTTGCAATAATTTTAAGCGATTTTAGTCACCTTTAATCATTTAGTCGATAACACGAAAAATAATCTCGTCTTCACGGATAAAGCCTAACATTTCTCTGGCGAGTTGTTCTATATAGGCATCACTTTGGTAAAATATTTGTCGATATTGTAAATCTTGTGCAATTTGTTGCTCGATTTGTAGCTCGGCTTGTAGGCTTTCTAGTTCGGCTACATAAGTTTCGTGCAATGCAAGTTGAGTTATAATAAAGCCTGCAAAAACAACAATCATAAACATCCAAAATGGTATGTAAAAATACATATGTGCTTTGCTTTTTGGCTTGTTGCGAGTTCGCTTTTTCATGGGTTTGCCTACTTTCGTATTTTTTGTAGGATATTATAGCATAATTTAATGGAATTGTCAAGTTTATGGTTATAAAAATGCTGAAATATTGCGGATTGGAAAAACGGGCAGGTAATATCCGCCCGTTTTTCCAAAATGCAATTTTTTGAGTATTTATTTGCTTGGGATTTATGAAACTAGTTTGTTCATGGTGTTACCTCGGTTTGGTTATGGATATTTTGCGATGTATGTTGCAAAGCTAGCCAATCGTTTGGATTTATTGGTTCGTATTCTGTCAACCTGTGAAAGACCATTGTAGTTTCTAAATGTCGTCTTTGCGTTATTGCTTGAAGATGAGTTTGATAATAGTAGAGTCTATCGTTTTCTACGTCAAAAAAATTATTTGGCAATAAAGGCGACCAAGAAGACGGCAAAAACCAGTTAAAATTGTTGAGATTTGTTCTATTTGTATTAAAAGTTTCAACGTTGTGCAATCTCAAAGATAATGCACCCTCGTTACGCCTAGTTTCTGCAAATATTTTTATTTCTTCGCCATTGAGCCTGTATATTCCCAAAAAATGAGGACTTATCGGCGATTGATAAGCTGGGTCAAAGTATAAAATAATATTTTGGTCTTCGCTTTGCCAAACGCCCGTTATATGCTCAAACTGCGGAAACCAAGCAATAGGGTTTATAGGTTCGTATGTTTCCAGTTTATGAAAAGCCAGTGTTTCTTGTGTTTCTAGTAGGGAATTTATATCGATGTCAACATCTCTAATGCGGATATTATCGAAGTTAATAAAATCGTTTTCTAGGGTAAAACTCCATTCCCACAGAGTATTTTCTGTTTCCGCATCAACAACTCGAATAGATGAATCGTTGCCAAACCATAATAAAATTTTACGATATTCGTTGTTAAATTGGTAAACTCCCAAAAATGTATGAGGTGCTAGTGGATATTGGTAGGCTGGGTTCATGTATAATGTCATTTGCAAATAGTCGTTTTTCCAAACACCTGCGGAAGGTGTTTCGTAAACAGGCATACAAGAAGTAAACGTTGTTAGAAGTAGTAAAATTGTTGTTATTTTTAGTGTTTTCATGGTGTTACCTCGGTTTGTGGCGGATTAGTCCAAGACGGACTTCTTAAAATTAGCCAATCTTCAATGTTTATTGGCTCGTATTCGTATGTTCGATGTAGCGTTATTCGCCGCTCTCTTAAGCCTAGTCTTCTTCGCCAAATTGGATAAGGACTAAGAATCAACATATCATCTTGAAGATAGCGTACACCAGCAAATAGTTGATAATATCCACTGAATCCTCCTGTTTCGCTTAAATCAGGCATTTCATGAAATAAGAACTCCGAACCTTCATTAAAATATATGAAAGATTTAATTTCGGTGTCATCGAGTACTATTGATGCCGCAAAAGTAAAATTACCGTTCACTAAAGCGTATTCTTCTAAATAGAGAATCAAATCAAAAGTATCGCTTTTCCATACACCAACGGGGATTTCGGGGATTGTGGGAATACAGGAAGATATTAGTATTAAGGCAAACAATAACACAGATATTCTTAACTTTTTCATTAACATTACCCTCGCGAAACTGATATTAAAGATATAGCAACTTCATTGTAATATATTTTCGCAATGCCGTCAAAAATTTTCCACAATTTCCCATTAAAACTCTTGACAAAAAATTTATTTTGATATATACTTAAAGGCGTGTAGTTTGACTGCACAAAAAAATTTATCAAAGGAGATTTTTTTATGAGTAAAATTAAAAAAACGTTTTTCGCAACTTTGTTAGTTGCAATTTTGGCATTATCCGCTTGTGCCGCCGATTCGCCCGCAAATGACGGCGATATTACTATCGGAATCATCCAAATGATGGAGCATCCTGCTTTGGATTTAATCCGCACATCATTTTTGGAAGAAATGACCAATCTCGGCTACACAAACGTGGTTTTTGACCACCGCAACGGCACAGGAGACATGGGTTCGCTTACGACAATATCTCAAATATTTGTGGGAAACGATGTTGACTTAATTGTAGCAATAGCTACTCCAGCCGCACAAGCCGCTGCTGCCGCAACTAGCACAATTCCGATAGTTTTTTCGGGCGTTACCGATCC
>JGI24700J35501_10930715_pt1 | contig 19681 bp, 10 predicted proteins | sample TergutTh196P1_FD_35501 | JGI IMG/M metagenome (IMG submission 35501)
AACAGAGTTCGCCCCTACACCACCGCCCGTAGGGGCGAACTCTGTTCGCCCGCAATTTTAAGTTAACGACAGTAGGATAATATCCGCCCCTACGAAAAAAATCGCAAATTTCACAAAAAAGCCAATAACCACAAAAAACAAACGAGCGGGTCTGGGGGCGCGCCCCCAGCGGGGTGTGGGGCAGAGCCCCACGGTCTTAAAAGGAGGAAAGTTATGCAAGTTTTTAATCCGTTTTTGCCTAGTTTTGAGTATGTGCCTGATGGAGAACCTCGAGTCTTTGGGGATAGATTGTATCTGTTTGGTTCGCACGATGCCTTTGATGGCGAGGCGTACTGCCCGAATGACTATGTGTGTTGGTCTGCCCCCGTGGATGACCTGAGTAATTGGTGCTTTGATGGCACAATATATAAAAAAACTCAAGACCCAAATAACCCCGATGGCAATCATCATCTGTATGCCCCCGACCTAATAAAAGGCGTGGATGGAAGGTTTTATCTGTATTATTCGCTGCCCGCCTTTGGTGTGATGTCCGTTGCAGTAAGTGCAACACCCGCTGGGGAATATGAATTCTACGGATTCGTCAAAGATTCGGCGGGCAATGTCTTAAAAGCTGAAAATTCCATCTACCACTTCGACCCAGGCGTTTTTGTGGACGATGACGAACGTATCTTCCTCTATTCTGGCTTTGCACCTCGAAACAGTAACCCCAAAACCCACGGTAGCTTTGTCATGGAGCTGGAAAGGGATATGCTAACCGTAAAATCCGATATTAAACCGCTTTTGCCCACAACAAATAACTCGCACGGCACGGGCTTTGAAGGCCATGAATTTTTTGAGGCAAGCTCGGTACGCAAAGTCAACGACACCTACTATCTAGTCTACTCCTCCATAAATAGCCATGAACTATGCTACGCCACAAGTGCCTTCCCCGATAGGGATTTTTCATACGGAGGCGTTTTGGTTAGCATAGGCGATTTGTCCTTGAACGGCAGAACGGAGCCGTTGAACTATTTGGGCAACACCCACGGAAGTTTGGTCGAGGTTGGCGGCGTGTGGTATGTCTTTTATCATAGACAGACCAATTTGCACCAGTTTTCTAGGCAAGCGTGTGCGGAAAGGATTCACATAGCCGCCGACGGCACAATTAAGCAGGCGGAACTAACCAGTTGCGGGCTGAATGGCGGCACATTGCTAGCCACGGGCGAATATGAGGCGAGAATCGCCTGTAATTTGCGTTCCAAAGACGGGGCTACTTTCTATTCACACAAAGAAAGGATGCCTCCAGGGGAGCATCCTTATTTCACACAATCGGGGTCGGACAGGGAGTCTGACGGAGACCAATATATAGCCAATTTTGGCGATGGGGCAATGGCGGGGTTCAAATATTTTGACTTTTTGGGCAAAAACACGTCCATAGCCATAAAAATGCGTGGCAGGGCAAAGGGGGTAATGGTGGTTTGTACCATTGATGAAACCGAGTTGGCTAAAATAGAAATCGATTCCAACGACCTTACCCTCAAGCATTTTTCAGCAAAAATGCCCGCTATTCAAGGCAAAAAGCCACTATATTTTACTTTCCACGGCACGGGAGTCATGGATTTTATCTCATTTGAACTTACTTAAGACCGCTGGGCTCTGCCCAGACCCGCTCGTTCGTTTTTTGTGGTTATTGGCTTTTTTGTGAAATTTGCAATTTTTTTCGTAGGGGCGGATAATATCCGCCAGTTGTGGCTTTCGGGCGGATAATATCCGCCCCTACGAAATGACGAGGCGTTTATCCCTTATAATTCATAACCCGCATACTATTGAACACTGCCAGCAACGACACGCCCACGTCTGCAAAAACTGCCTCCCATAAGGACGAAACGCCGAAGGTTGCAAGCACCAAAAACAGCAATTTGACCGCCAATGACACGATGATATTTTGCCATACAATCCGCTTAGTAAAACGGGCAATCTCCACCGCCTCAACGAGTTTTGACGGCTCGTCTGTCATAAGCACCACGTCCGCCGCCTCTATCGCTGCATCCGAGCCTAGTCCGCCCATCGCAATACCAATATCAGACATAGCCAACACAGGAGCATCGTTTATGCCATCCCCCACGAACGCCAAAGTCCGCTTGGCTGGCTTTTCTTGGCTCAAAATCTCTACCTGTTCCACCTTTTGGTGGGGTAGGAGACTTGCGTGTATTTGGTCTAAATGCAAGTCTTTTGCTATGGCTTGGGCTGCTTGCTCTGTGTCGCCCGTTAGCATAACCGCCTTTCTTATGCCGAGTTTTTTTAGAGAAGCTACCAATTTTGCACTATCGGGTTTTAACTCGTCTGCAATGACGATACAGCCCGCAAATACGCCGTTTATCGCCAAATATACCTTTGTGCCTATCCGTTCCGATTCTTGGTACGCAATACCCATTTTGGCCATAAGTTTCGCATTGCCCGCCAAGACGACATCGCCTGAATAGCGGACTTTTACGCCATGCCCCGCTATCTCTTCGTATTCGCTCAAACTCGCCTTGTCCACCTTTTCGCCAGTTTCATCATACTCTTTCAAAATGGACAGGGCAATGGGGTGGTTGGAAAAAATTTCGGCGTGGGCGGCGGCTTTAAGTAGCGTTTTTTTATCGAAATTTTCCGCAACCTCTATCGCAACCACTTGAAAAACGCCCTTTGTCAGCGTTCCCGTCTTGTCGAACACCACAGTGTCGAGATTCGCCAGAGCCTCTAAATAATTCCCGCCCTTAACCAAAATCCCTTTTGAGGATGCACCGCCGATCCCGCCAAAAAAACCCAACGGAATAGACACCACCAAGGCACAGGGGCAGGAAATTACAAGGAAAATAAGTGCTCGGCTTACCCATTCCAACGGATCGCCGCCAAATAGCAATGGCGGCACAGTCGCCAATAATGCCGCAAAACACACAACCGCTGGCGTGTAATATCGGGCAAATTTCGTGATAAAAGTCTCGGTGGGGGCTTTTTTGCTGACGGCATTCTCGACCAAGTCGAGTATCTTCGAGACGGTGGACTCCCCAAAGGTCTGCGTTGCTTCTATCGTCAAAAGTCCGTTCATATTGATACAACCCGAGATTACATTATCGGCGGGTGTGGCTTTTCTGGGAACAGACTCGCCCGTCAATGCCGAGGTATCGAGTAGAGCCTCGCCGCTCACTATAACGCCGTCTAGCGGTATTTTTTCGCCCGCTTTCACGATGAAAATATCGCCGATTTTTGCCAACTCAGGCTCAATTTTTTGGACTCCGTCAGCCGTTTGCAAATTGACAAAATCGGGGCGAATATCCATAAGGTCGCTTATCTGCCTTTTCGATTTTGCAACCGCCATCTCCTGAAAAAATTCCCCTATCTGGTAAAAGAGCATAACGGCAACCGCCTCGGCATAAAGCCCCAACGCAATCGCACCAAGTGTTGCAATCCCCATGAGAAAATTCTCATCAAAAATTCGCCCTTTTGCGAAATTTTTCAGCATACGCAACAGCACCTTACCCCCCAAAAGCAGGTAGCTGAACGCAAAGAATCCAAGAGCGATGTATCCGCTCCACTGCACAGCTAGCACATATTCAAACAATATGCCTGCCGCAAAGGTTGCAATCCCCGTTGAAAGCCATATTATAGCCTGGTTGCGGGTCATTGCAGAGGAGCCGTGGTCATGGTGGCCGCCGTGGCTATGCTCATCATGCCCACAGCAACCAATCTCTATATTCGGTTCTTTCGATTTTTTTACTGTTTCTATCATTTTTACTATCCCCTTTCGATGTGATAAATGTGATAATTGAACATATGTTCATATATTGGGCAAAAAATTATTCAAGTATATGCTCAAAGCCCATTTCAAAGATGGCACGGGCATGGCAATCTACCAGTGAATAATAGACATTTTTGCCTAGTTTCTCATATTTTACCAAGTTTGCTAGCCGAAGCAATTTCAGTTGATGTGAAACAGACGAGGCACTAGCACCAAGCAACGCCGCCAAATCACAGACGCACATATCCTCCTGCGACAACGCCCACAAAATCCTCAGCCGAGTACCGTCTGCAAACATTTTATAAAGATTTGCAAGTTCATAAAAATCGCCGCTATCAGGCAAAACGGCTCGCACTCGATTTACCGTCTCCTCATGTATCATCGGCACATCACAAATCGGACTTGTCTCGCTTTTCAACATATTCGGCAACTCACTTTCAACATCCAAACCTATTCACATATTAGCACACAGGAAATTGGTTGTCAATTTTTTTGCTAAAATTTGCAAACAAATTTCGGTTGCTTATAGCTACTAATTTTTATTTGTGCTATAATTTAATTATATCCTTTGAAAACGAGAAAGGTTTTGGCTATGAAATTCCTTGGCAAGCTCAGTATAAAGAAAAAATTGTACCTCATATTCGCTACAATAATGCTCTTGCAAACCCTGTTTGTGCTGGTTGGTATATTGAGAATAAACGATATAATGCGGACTTCGTACGATTTTTTGCGGAATGCCACAATTAGGCAGGAACGTATAGGTGAGGTAATTGTTGAATTAAATAACATACGTATGTTTAGCGTTCTTGCGGGCTATTTGCCTTATATCGATGTCATGCCCGATATTGTGATACGATCCAAGGAAAATGTAAACAACAGCATCGAGAGTTTTTCAACACAATTAGCCTTGTATATAGCTTCACTCGAAGTGGACTCACATATGCCCGAGGACTATCTTGAAACCAAAATATATTTGATACGGCAGATATACGAATCCTTTAACTACGTCTACACTCCCTATATAGCGAGCCTTCTAACGGCTATAAACCAGCAGAACACAGCCCAAATTTTAGAGTTTGTAAATGCCACCTACCCGATCGGGGAAGTCTTATATGGCAAATTATGGGATTTACGCAATTTAGAGCTTGTTTCCGCTCAAAGTATAGTTAGCAGGATTGATGCGGAATCCCATGGTATTATAAACCTGATTATATTGCTAACATTGGGTAATGTTGCCATTTCCATTTCGCTGGTGCATTGGGTGGTAAAAACTGTACGAATCCCAGTAAACCAGCTGAAAACAGCACTCTCCGAAGTGAAAAGAGGCAATCTAATCTATCCTATCCGCCTAAATACCAAGGATGAGTTTGGTATGCTTTCGCACGATATAGCCGATATGGTTGATTCTATTTCCAATCTTAACAAAGCCGCCACGGTAGCCGATTATTTGGATACGATGATATGCGTAACGGATTTTGAACACAGGATAGTATACATGAACAAACAATTTGCCGAAACCTACGACATAGACCGAGAGGAATTCATAGGCAAAAAATGTTCGGACGAAACCGATAATGGCTATAATTTTTGCCCTGCTTGTGCACATTCCAAACTCGAAACGAAAGACCCGTACATATTCCATGATTTTGAATACATATGGGATGAGAGGATAGACCGTTGGATAACGGGTCGCGGCGTGGTTGTAAAATGGCCTAACGGGCAGTGGGTCTATTTTACTTGCTTTAATGACGCAACAAAATTGAAACAAAACATGGAGGAAAAGACGGAGTACGAGATCAAGTTGAAAGAATCGCTCTTGGAGGCGGAATCCGGCTCTGTGGCAAAGTCTGCGTTTATCGCTAACACTAGCCATGAATTGCGTACACCCATACATAATATTTTAGGATTTGCAGAGCTTGCACTTGAAAATGAGATGCCCAGCCAAGTTCGAGATTACCTTAAAAAAATAATAAAAAATAGCAATGGGCTGCTTGACATAGTAAACGATGTTATAGATATCTCAAACATCGAGTCGGGCAAGCTGTTCCTAACCGAAGAAACCTTTGATATTAAAGATATGTTAAACAAGTGCCGTGCAATCATGTCGCCTTATGCCGTTGCGAAGAATCTTATACTGCATTTTTACAACGAGCCATTTTTGGAAAAACATCTGATAGGCGATTTTTCGAGGCTTACGCAGGTTTGTATAAACTTACTCTCAAACGCCATAAAATTTACGGAGTATGGGGCTGTCAAATGTGCCGTTACTTTAGTGGAGGAAACAGAGGAGACAGCAAGCCTGTATTTCGAGTTTAAAGATAGTGGTATCGGTATTGCGGAAGATCAAATTTCCCAAATTTTCAAGCCGTTTTCGCAGGTTGACAATAGCATCACAAAGAAAAACAGCGGAATAGGCTTGGGGTTATCCATCTCCAAAAAGATAGTAGAATCGATGGGCGGCCATCTAAAGCTGGAAACCTCTGTTGGATTAGGCAGCAAATTTAGCTTTACCCTAAAATTCAACACCATTAGCAAGGAATTGGTTAAAAAGGACTATAAGGCAGACGAAAACGAGAAAATACCCAGACCAAATTTTGGCAAGGGCGAGGTGCTTGTAGTAGAGGATAATTCCATGAACCAGGAGGTGCTGTCGGAATATCTAAAACGAGTGGGATTAAAATTTAGGATCGCAAACAATGGCAGCGATGCAATACAAATATTAAGAGAACGCATTATTAGAGATGAACCCATGTTCGACCTGGTTCTCATGGATATACATATGCCGCAAATGGACGGGCTAGAGGCTGCATCTATAATTTCCGGCTGGAAGACGGGTGTGCCGATAGTGGCGATGACGGCAAATTCATTCGCCTCCACCGAAACATACGAGGCAAGCGGTATGTCCGACTTTATATCAAAACCGCTAAATTCTCAAGAATTGTGGCGTATTCTCATAAATTATTTCACGCCGCTAGAAGAACCAGAGGAACAACAGCAAACCACTCAAAAAAACCTTGAAAAATCCGACACCGAACAGCCATCAAGCAGCGACCAAGAGGAGAACGAAAGTAATGAATTTTTCCAAAAAATACTGCTACACTTCATAAAGAACAATCAGGACACCTATGAGCAGATAAACACCGCAGTATCCAAAGGAGATATTGTTTTGGCACATCGCATAGCCCACAATTTGAAAGGGAACGCAGGGCATATACGACAGTCCGCCTTACAAACAGCCGCAAAAGATTTGGAACAGGCACTTAAGGATAAGACAGTATCAAGCGAGCTTGTAACAAATGTGAAAAACGAACTCGATGCCGTGCTTACCAAATTTTCATATATGCTAAAAGACGAAAACGAGGAGACGGCTAAAGAGGAAGAAGAAATAGACTTACTGTCAAGCTCGCTTTCCTACTATGAAATAGATGTGATTCTTTCCGAAATTGAGCCGCTGCTTAGGAATGGCAATGCCAATTATGTTGAATACGTAGAGAGAATAAAACCCATACCTGGCAGCACTAAACTGCTTGAACATATGGATAATTTCGATTCTGTCGCAGCATTATCGGAACTAATACGCTTAAAAACTAGATTGGAGTCTATGGTATGAACAAGGATTCTAAAAACACTATCTTGATTGTAGACGATGAGGTTATGAACATCAAAATTTTGTTGAATTTGCTTATGCCAGACTATATCCTATACGTGGCGAAAGATGGTAATACTGCAATACAGATGGCACTAACGCATATGCCGGATCTTATTTTGCTGGATATTGTAATGCCAGAAATGGATGGCTACACTGTGTTAAAAGAGCTAAGAGCGTCTCGCGAAACCCAAAATATCCCAGTGATTTTTATAACCAGCCTAAGTAGCGAGGAAGATGAAAAAAAGGGCTTGGCACTAGAGGTTGCGGACTACATTAGCAAGCCGTTCGTTCCCGAATTGGTCAAACTTAGGATAAAAAATCAGATGAAAATAGTGCGTTATCTGAAAATAATAGAGAATTTAAGCGAAACCGATACACTTACAGGCTTGCATAATCGGCGGGCTTTTAATAAGCAACTCTTGCACGAATGGGGTCGTGCCATACGTAACCATAGCACTTTAAGTATGCTACTACTAGACATAGACCATTTTAAGGCATATAATGACACCCACGGGCATCAACAGGGCGATGTTGTTCTACGAACCGTAGCAAATATCTTTAAGCACACATTAAAGCGTTCAACTGATTTCGTGGCACGTTGGGGCGGCGAGGAATTTATTATACTATTGCCCGATACAACCCTAGCCAAGGCGATAAATATAGCAGAAGTATTGAGGGAAGAGGTGGCACATTGCAGATTAAAATTAGACAATGGTCAAACGGCGAATATTACAATAAGCGTGGGCGTAAACGAGATAGCCCCTAATTCTGGCAGTAAGATAGATAAATTCATATCTGACACCGACAAAGCTATGTACTTAGCAAAATCTCAAGGCAGGAACAAAGTAATAAGTCGGGATCAGCTGTAATATCATAAAAAGCAAGCCCGCATCGGCAATAATACTAACATAAGGACAAATATCAATGCCCTTAACTTTGTGCATATCGATTGCCAGAAACGGTACGGGCAAGCCCGTACCCTACAATGAGCAGTTTCGCAAGACAAGCGAACAAGTTTTTTGCCAAACGGCAAAAAAATTGAAATGATTAAGATAGAATCGATAGCCAACAAATAACAAACGAGCGGGTCTGGGGGCGCGCCCCCAGCGGGGTCAAGGGGCAGAGCCTCTTGCGGGTCTGGGCAGAGCCCAGCGGGGTGTGGGGCAGAGCCCCACGGTTTTGAGGTTTTAAATAATTGCGTAATGGTTTTAATCCTGCACGAATATTGGTGCTTGGTTTTTTTGCCGTGATAGGGGTGGGGACAGCGTTGTTGCTTAGCCCGATGGCGGCACATGAGGAAGTTTCGTTTTTGGAAGCGTTGTTTACCGCTGTTTCTGCTACTACTATAACAGGACTAGTGGTCGTGGATACAGCACAAACCTGGACTATATTCGGGTTGGCTGTAATTTTAATTATGATACAAATTGGCGGACTGGGATTTATGTCCGTTATTACTGTGTTTTTCTTTATGATGCACAAAAAAATAGGGCTCTCGCAAAGATTGCTGGTAATGCAAACGATGAGCCTCCACGATATGCAAGGTGTTGTAAAGCTGATAAAACACGTATTGATTGGCACGATAATGTTCCAAACAGTTGGTGCAATAGTCTTGTTTGCCAGATTTGCCCCTAGCTATGGCATACGCCGAGCGTTTGGGCTTAGCGTGTTTCACGCTGTTTCGGCATTTTGCAATGCAGGTTTCGATTTAATGGTCGATAATAGCCTGACGGCGTATTTTGGGGACAGAATTATCACTATTGTGATAGCGGCACTAGTCTTTATCGGCGGGTTAGGGTTCTTCGTTTGGGAAGATATTTGGCGAAACAGAAAATTTAGAAGATTACACATCCATTCAAAATTGGTACTAATCTCATCATTTTGGCTAGTGCTTGTCAGCGGGCTGTTCTACTTCTTTGCAGAAAGGCAAAATATGGCGACTTTTGGCGGAATGGCAGCATTGGACACATTTTTGGCAATACTCTTTCAAACAGTAATGCCACGTTCGGGAGGGCTTATAATGGTGGAACAAGGGCATTTGCGAGATGTTTCACAGGCTTTCACAACCCTGCTCATGCTTATTGGCGGCTCTGCTGGATCGACGGCGGGCGGCATAAAGAATGTAACTGTGTTAATTTTAGCACTATCGGCTATAAGTAGCTTGCGTGGCAGAACAAAACTTTTTGTTTTTGGACGGACTATCCCAACTACACAGGTTTTGAACGCTCTTTCTATAGCGAGCTTGGTATTAATGCTGTGGATATGCGGAGCTATCATCATAGCCTTCGCACAGCCAGAGCTACCGTTTTCTGCCGTATTATTTGAAACGGCATCGGCAATTGCTACTTGCGGGCTTTCCATAGGTATTACAGCCTATCTCACATCATTTTCACAAGCAGTTCTAATACTACTTATGTTATTTGGTCGTTTAGGGATAATGACACTCGGAATGGCAGTCTTTTTCAATCGCAACAAGCTAGAAAAGACCAAATACCCCGACACTTGGGTAATCGTAGGATAGCCAAAACCGTGGGGCTCTGCCCCACACCCCGCTGGGGGCGCGCCCCCAGACCCGCTCGTTCGTTAGGATTCGTTGATGGATTCCCGTGCGATGCTACAATTTTGTAGCGGTTGAGGGATAGCCGTGATAACATATTAAAAAATTGCGATTTTTAGCGTAGGGGCGGATACTATCCGCCCGCAAGTCGCCAAATTCCCACAACTCACAACAACACCCCTATCTCCTGCCGATACCCGCTCTTTGGAAATAATTCGCCAAAACCCATATCGCTAACAACAGCAGTCGCTACTTTTTCCGAAACAAATTTCAAATTAACGCTTATCCTAGTCGTCCCTTTCGGTCGCTCGGGTAAGCCCGTAAGCGGCACTTCCGACAAAACAACCGTCTCGCCCGCAGAGGTTTTTGATAGAATTTGAAACGGCACATCGCCCGCTACCACTTCGTTTATCACAAAAATTTTTGTCGGATGTGTACGCCACCAAAATGTATTACATTCTGCAAGCGGAACAAAATTTTCCCCTGCCATTACTACAATATCTACATCCAACTGGTGCTGGTCTTCTACTTCAATATGCTTACGTTCTGCCACGCCGAGCAACTGTGCCGCCGTGGTTGCTGCACCCATTGCCGTTACGCCTTTTGAATTTTTGTACATTCTCAGCTTATTTTGCGGAAACAGCGATTCTACCGCCTCTCGTGTCCAGTACATCTCGAATCCGCCGCCCACACAAATAACCGCATCAATATCTGCCAAGCTCACTTTTTGCGATGTTTTTTCAAATACCTGCCTTATAAATTTGTCAAACCGTCTATGAAACGGCTCTGTCAATCCTAGTGCATCTTCCTTTGTTACCGTTACTTGAAATGGCGGGAATGCAAAGTTAAAGTACAATTTTGATGCTTTTGCCCGTATCGATTTCTGAAAGAGTATGTCCTTATGCTGATGTGTGAAAATCGCCAGTTGGTTTTGTGTCGTTGCATCGGGTGCAATAACCGAATTTGCCTTGTAATATGCCGTAAATAATGCCCTTGCACCTGCCTCGATTTCTCTTGTGCCTATATCCTCGAAAAGAGAGGAGAGGCTTCGTATTTTTTCTTCTTCCAGCCGATATATGCCCGCTCTTGCCTCTCTTGCACCGTAGTCGATCATAAGTGTTGTATGTCCAATTTTCGGATTTTCCTTATAAAACTGGCTAAAAACACATTCCCTGTCCGCTACGAGATCAATCAGCTCCTTTTCAAAGCCCGCATATTTAAAAGCCCTTTTCATCTCCTTTTTCGCTCTATCGCTAAAATACGGCGGCACGGCGACAACGATGCCGGCTATTTCTGCCTTGGGATTTATGTTCTTCACATTCCCCATGAGTTCCTTGATATAAAGTCCCAGCACATTCACGATACTAACGGGTTTCCCATCAATATCCAGGTATTCCGAATTTCCAAGCCGTCCGATTAGACCATTAACGGTAAATTCCCGACCTGATTCCATATTTTGCACGGCATATTCACCAAAGACCCATTCTCTATTTTCCGCCACGTACTGCACAACGGTGGGCATACTAGTTCGGCCGTAACCTCCGCTCAAGTCAATAACTTCCGCCTCATCTATTGCCAGATTATAATACGCAATACAAGAGGAGTCGTCCCCCAGGTCCAACCCCACAACATAATAAACATCTTGTTTTTTCTCCTCTTCAGGCAACTGCCTATACTGTTTCCAATTCATATCACACCTAAGTTCAAAAGATTAAGACCGTGGGGCTCTTCCCCACACCCCGCAAGGGGGCTAGCCCCCTTGACCCCCCTCGTTCGTTAGGATTCTTTGATGGATTCCCATACAACGCTACAAATTTGTAGTGGTTGGGGAATAACCAAGATAACATAAAAAACGAACGAGCGGGTCTGGGGGCACACCCCCAGCGGGGTGTGGGGGCGCCTGGTGTCCAGTGGACACCGTTTAGGCGTTGCGAGTAGCACCAGAGCCCCACGGTCTTGCTTTTATCGGGCGGCTATTACGTTTGCTCGCATTAGGATTGAGTCTCGTTGTCGGTAGCCGCTGTTCATTAGTTTTATTATTTCGCCCTTTTTGAAGTCGGGCTTGGACTCTGCCATTAAAACCTCGTGCTCCTTTGGGTTGAACGAGTCGTGAGGGTTAGGGCGGATTAGGTCAATGTTGTCCTTTTTTAGTATTATTTCTATGGCGGAAAGAGCTGCTTCAGCCTGAAGTACGGCAGTTTGGAATGGCTCGAATGATAAGTTTCGTAGACGGGAAACACTGTAAAATATGATCTCTTCGTAAGTGCTAATCTCGTAAAGAAGCGTTTCACGCTTGAACTTGGCTAGTTTTTTTTCGAGTTTGTCCTTGCTGGTCGTCGATAGCTTGTCTTGAGCCTGCTTGTGATTAGAAAGGGCTGGAAACTCTAGGCAAGCCTCACGAAAGGCTATAAAATCGGGATTTTTTAGCCAAAGCTGCCAAGCCGTTGCCTTTACGGTCGCAATCTCCTCGTCTGTGGGTGCGGTTGGTGTAATGGATTCGATTAGTTTGTTGCAGTCCGCTGTTATGTGGGCTAATGCATCCTTCATGCCGTCTACCTTGATTTCAATCGTTTCGCCCACTCCGTCCAAAATTTGAACACCTTCCTTGTATTCGTTGGACTCGCTGTTTTCGCCGTTTTCATCGGTTGGCAAAATCTTCGGCCATTTTTCACGGAGATTGACGAATACCTGTATCATCTCGTTTGCAAGCATCATCTCCGTATTTACCGTCTTGCGGAATGTGTAGATTGTTTTTAGAAAGTTGACCTTCAAGTCGCTGAAAATAGCATCAATCTTGCTATTGAGAAAGGCAGTAAATATGGCGAGCTCTTGGCGTATTTGCGTGTCCTCCAAAAGAACCACACCAAAAAGCCTGTCCAAATCCTCATCGAAAATCTCAAAAGGCTCGGGAGCAGTATCGTCCTCTTCGTGGAACGCTGCCGATATTTCCGTGAGTGCCCGACCAAAATGCTGGTACGCCTCGCGCAGAATCGACAAAATTTTCTGTACACCTATTTTTTCAATCGTGTTGGCTCCAGTGTCGCCCCGTTCCACAGCTTGTTCTAGGGCACGTACCTGTATCGTTATTATTGTGGCAAGTATTTCTCGTTCGTATTCCATTAAGTCGAGATATTTTTGTGCCTCGGGGCGGTTGTTCAAATCATTTAGATGCAGTTTGCATAGGTTAAACCGCTCTCGATATAGCTCATAAAGTTCATATTTCCAAGTGGTAGGACTCCACTCGCCGTTGTTTTCTAGCCATTCCAAAGTTAGCGGCTCGATAAATTTCTCTATGCAATCGTCCAAATCGCCCAAAATATCGCCTGTAATACTCTTTTTCTCGTTGCTTATCGGGTTGCCTGCACAGTAATTGTTGATTTCTTCAAATTCTCGCAAGCGAGAGACAAGCACAGTAACTATACCGTCCAAAATTTCGATGGCGACAGGGCTTGAAATGTCAGGCTTAAATTGCTCGTATAGCTGTATGCTTTCCTTGTATGCGTGAAAAATGTTTTGGCAATTTGTGTAGAGTTCTTCGTCCTTTGCCGTCAGTCCGCGCATCTGTCCTGTTTCGAGCGTTATTCTGCCCGCAATGAAAGTGCCGATCTCCGCATTTTCAATCAAGCCAGCCACTTGCTTCTTACAAGCGGTATATAGATTTTCCCAGTTACTGTTGGGCGAATTTTCATGCGTAGAGTTCATCGACTGAAAGTTCTGTTACAACGCCCGTGGTGGACAAACTGCGAGCGGTTACTTTTAGCATATTGTCCTGCCCTACGTGGAAGATAACCTTGACTTTTTCGTGTCCGCGCGGATTTTGCGGAATACCGCGCAACGATGTACCTGCCAGGCGTTTCATGCCTTCCTGATTCACATTTTCGTTCTCTTTCTTTATCGGCAAGGTATTTTCGTAAACAACAATCGCCATGCTCGATACATGATCGAAATTCGTCGTGAGCGGCTCGGCTGAGTCTATTGTCAAACCGTCCTTTGGAATCATTTCCCCAGCGGGAACAATCTCCATAAACCGCCGCCCCGCAATTTCTAGCCCCAGCGGATGTATAGTTTTTTCCTGCATGACAGGCCCTCGCACGGTTGGCATCATTATCATATTGCAATAATGCGCCGCACCTTGAGAAATGCTTAACGCTGGGCTAATTCTGGACTTAAACGGCTCTTTGTTAAATCTTGCCGTTATCCCCTCGGCTGCAAGCAAGAGGGACGAGCTGCCTCCCACCGTGAAAATTTCGTCTATATCGGTAGACGACAATCCCCCAACTTCCAAGCATTTATCCACACAATCCAATGTCCGTGCAATTAAATCATGTAAATTTTTGCCCTCGAATTTTTCGAAAATTTCGGGCTTATCGCCTAGCGGGTTCACTCGTTTATGCTCGTAAAATGCCTCGCGTGTGATTTCCATGTTAATGTTCACGATTTTTGGCTCTTGAATGAGCGGAGCAAGCTGAATTTTTGTCGATTTCGTTTGTGATAGGCGTTCCTTTGCTTGTGTAGCAGCCTGTTGCAATCGCACTAAAGCAACCTTTTTCTGCCGTTTCGATACGCCGTCGTCGGCATTTTCATCGAACAAATCGATTTCTTCATCGGTCAATTTTTTGAACTCTTCGTAAATCATATCCATGATAATTTTATCGACATCGTTTCCGCCCAAATCATTATCGCCAAACGTGCTGATAATCGAGATAGTTGGTTCGCCCTCTTCTTCGATTTTAATATCCAGCACACAAGCATCAAAAGTGCCGCCGCCAAAATCGTAAACAAGCACTTTTTTATCATGCGTTTCATTGACGGCATAATTTATGGCACTGGCGGCGGGTTCTAGTCTTAGATATATATTTTCCTCATCAAAACCTGCCAAAATAGCCGCCTCTTTGGTCATTCTCTTCTGTTTGTCGGTTGAGTTTGCTGGCACGGTAATAACGCAACCCGAAAATTCGCCGCTTATGTTCAACTCTTCCTGTGCATATTCGTCTGCTTTCTGTTTCAAATAGCCCAAAATTTCCCCCGCAACTTCCTGCGGAAGAAAGCTATATTCCTTTTCATCGACATTTACGACGATTTTATCATCGCCGCCCAAAAATCGCTTAATCGAAAGCACTGTAGATGCGGGATAGATAATAACCGCTTCTCTAGCCTGCAGACCGAACACTCTACTCAACTTATCCTCATTATCGGGATCTGCCTCAAACTGCACTGCTGTGGGGAAGATATTCGACCCATCTATTGGTATCGTTTGTGCTTCCCCGGCTTTAAAATCATAAATACTAATCACCGAGTTAGTAGTCCCAAAGTCTATCCCCAAGAACAGACCTCTCTCAGTATCCAATCCCAAAGTTCCCATTTCAATTACCTCAATTCTAAAAGATTAAGACCGTGGGGCTCTGCCCCACACCCCGCTGGGGGCGCGCCCCCAGACCCGCTCGTTTGTTTTTTGTGTTATCGTGATTTTCCCCAACCACTACAAATTTGAAGTGTCGCATGGTAAGTCATCATTAGTGAATCCTAGCGAACAATAGCCACTACAAATTTGAAGTGTCGCACAGGAATCCATCAAAGAATCCTAACGAACGAAGGGGGTCAAGGGGGCTAGCCCCCTTGCGGGGTGTGGGGCAGAGCCCCACGGTTTTGACTTTACATTAGTTTGCTGTGTATTGGTGTTATGTCCTTTAGTAACGAGCCTATGATTTCTTCTACTTGTTCGTAGCGGAACATCTGTTCGTAAATTGTGGCGTTGTTGATTGTGAAAAAAAGCTCGGGAGTTTCTTCCTCTTTCAAATGCATATCCTTGTTGAGAATCCCCTGCTTTTGAGTGGTTATGCTGCCTGTGGGCAGCTCTTCGCTAAAGTAGTAAGTTATGGTTTCGTTGTAGAAATGCGGAACTATGGCTAAATATATGCCAAAATGCCAGTATTCCATGGGGACAGTACGCCAGTCGTCTTCATCGTCGATTGTGTAATAAAGCCGTACATCCTTGCCTGGTAGCGTCTTATGCAGAAAAGGCCTGTACTTTTCTATATACGTATTTTTTTGCCGTTTGACTGTTTTGAAAATTGGGAAAAGTATGCCCGATTGCATCTGGACAGTGATGGCCTTGTCAAGAATGGCGGGCGTGTTGGCGGTGGTTAGGTCGTGAGTTAGGTAGAGATGAGAAAGGGCTATGGCAAGAATATCCGTTTGCGGCAACTGTTCTAGCAACGAAATAAACGCAGAAATCGGCTTCGCATCTCTTACCATTATATTATAAATTGCCAAATAAATAAAGTCCTGCCCCAAATTTGTTTCGGTGGATACGGCTTGTGCGTAGTTGACAAAAATTTCCTGTGTGTGCTCGTCGAAATAATGCGAACTAGTGGCGGATTTTAGGATAATTTCTGCCAATTTTATGTTGAAAGGCAGCTCGAGGGCGGCAAGGGTTGCACCTAGATTCAACCATTCCTTGTGAGTGCCGATATAGTGGTCTAAAACGGTGTTTAGGAGATTTTCATTATAGTCGCCTGCAATTAAAGTATCGTAAGCAGGTGTCGCTAGGTCAAAAAGCCAATCGCCCTGCTCCGCCGCAATGATTTTTAGGGCGTTTATACGTATTTTCCCCGAAATTTTGCTGCCCACCCGTAAGATTAGCCCTGTTGCCTCTGCAAAGGCTTTTTGCTTGATGTATGCGAAAAGCATATGCTCAAGGAGTTTTGGCTCGAGCGTGTTCTCGTTCGTTTGGGCATAATATTTTAGCGAAAGGTCGAAATTATTGCGATTGAAGTGAATCTGCCCCAAAGTCGCCCCACAACGGGTTTTGAACGATTCCGAAGAAAGCGGATTCGACATTGCTTCCTCCAGAATTTTTATATCCTGCCCTTTTGATTTAGCCAAATAGGCGATTATGTTGAAATTTTCCGTACCCTTATCGTAAAAATGGCGATATAATGCCACATCAGCCGAGGGGACTAGGCGGCGTATCTCTAAAATATTATCCAAAACGGCTGTCTGTTCGGCATTTAGGCAGCTATATTTGAATCCGCCGCCGATCGCCTCTATCGAGATTTTTTGGTTTTTTTCGAGCTTATACTCCTGTATGCTATTTTTTTCCCACTCGTTCACATAAAGATAACGAACCGTGTCCGTCGGGTCGGATATTTCAAATTTGCACAAATCCGCCTGGAGAATATCCTCGATTAGCGGGATTTTCGGGCTGGTTTTGTTATACACCCAGTAATAATGATAGAGTGTGTTGGCGTAACGGCTGCGTTTGTTAGCGGCTAGGAAATCTTCGGCTAGGGCAAAAATTTTGGGGTTATGCGGCGGGGCTAAATCTCGCAGATTGCTATCGGTTAGCAATAGATGATAGATAAACGCAAGCAAGTCCTCGGGCAAATCTTCGGGCATTTTTTGCAAAAAGCCCGCCATAGTGAAGTGATGTATGTGTTCCGAGCCGTTTTCAAATGCCGATTTTATGAGAAAACGGCTTAGGTTTGGCAAATTTATTTGACGGCGTTCGGCATCTTTATAATAATCGTGGGCTTTCGGGCTATGATCGTCTAGCGACATATGATGTGTACAAATAGCCCGCAAAAGCCACGGATTGGGCGAAAGGTTGTAGATGCGTTCGGCTAATTTCATCTGATGACTCAGAATGAGTTCGTTGCTATACACCGTTACAATATCATCAATATCGGCGTTATGAACAAGTGACCATTGCAGGGTTTGCAAAAGCAGGTCGGAGGTGGCGAAGCTAGGGGCTTTGGGTTTTTGGGTTGTACGATAGTAATTGTACAGAGCCACGTACAAAAAAACGGAGCGGCAGCCCATGGTATGGCTTGTGTGCAGATGTTTGAGAGCATCTTCAAATTCTTGTGCAATCAAGTGCAGAAAGCCTCGCATAAGTTCTTGATAGGGTGCAAAATTGCCGATATTTTTCACATTTTCCAGATTTCGCCAATATTTTTTTGCCGATTTTATGCGTTTTTGTTTGAGTTCCAAATAGGCGTACAGGAACGACAAAATCATATAGTGGAGGGGTGCGTTATTGCGGTAGAAGGAGCGGTAAGTATATGCCATATCGAGCATTTCGTTAGCTCGATCCAGGTGTCCGAGTTCGATTGCAAAGAAAATTGCCGTCCAAAACAGGCGCAATTCGGATGGATTTTTTTTAAGGGCGGACAAAACGATGTGGTTGGCGTTATACAAAGAATCGCGAGGATTTCCCAAGTCATCTTTCATCATAACAGCACAAGCGAGCCACTTACGCAGCACATAAATCAGCGTATTTCTCACACTATTTTTTTCCAATCTACTTTCAACATTATCCATCATTTTCTAAATCCTATACTTAAAACCGTGGGGCTCTGCCCCACACCTGGCACAAGACCGTCTTGCCGCTGGGCTCTGCCCCTTGACCCCGCTGGGGGCGCGCCCCCAGACCCGCACCTTTTTTCGTTGTTTGCGATTAGAACTCGCCTGCTGTTAGTTTTAGGGATTTTGTGATGATTTTTCCTTTATATTCGGCTTTGATATTGATGGTGGCGGAGAGGGCGGGGATTTTGCGAAATAGCATTTGTGCCGCTTGCAAGGTTGGTAGCTTGATTGTGAACGGGATTTTAATTTCGCCGTCTACGCTATACTCTAGCTGATAGAACCGCACAAAGCTGCTATTACTAAGAATATGTATCTTCAATGGGCGTTTTAACGGGGTTGTTATTGTTACAAAGCCGTTATCGTTGTAGGTAAAGCCCTGTCTATTTAAAACAGCGGTAAATGGGGACGAGCGTTTGAACACGATATTTATCGGCAGGCAGCGGGCGGGTGTTTGGATTATAATTCGTTCTCGCACATAGCGGTTGGTAATTAGCAGCGGGTCGATCGCATATCTAATTTCCGCCTTATTTTCGTTAAATTTCACGGTTTTTGTCTTTATCGTGAGCCAGTGAGATTTGGGGAAGGAAGTAACAATTTTAGCATCTACATGACCTGCATCGCTTTTTTCCACTATAAAATTCGCCTGTATCATACCGTTGTCGATGGAATTATGTTCTATTTCGTTTTTTGCCACAAAAATATCGGTGTGTTTTTTCAGACCTGCCAAAATAAAGAAGTCATCAAGGGCTTTAGGGAGGTCTGATTGGGTAATTAGCGTTTTATAAACGTCAATGTAAGGGAAATTGGCTACAGTTAGGAGTTTGGCGAATTCGGGGCTTGTGAAAATGGCGGCAATTTCAGCCACTTCGGCAACCTGTGCATATGCGAAAAAATCGGCAAGCGTAGCTATGGAGCTATTCGATTTTGTGCGTATGGACATTTTGGCTAGTCTAGCGGTAATTTGCAGAACTTCTTCGCCTCCATTGGATTTGACAACAGCTCTAAAGCTACGGGTATCTCCAGGATACCATTTATCTTCCAAGAGGAACGAAAACACACAGACAATTTCCGCACGGTTGCCTGACCATTCTTCGGGTTCAAATTTAAGGCATTTAGCAGAAGATACTATTTTACCCACAAGCGTTCCGCCTGCCACATTTTTCAATTTTATCATCGCCTTACGTGTACTTTCATCTATGGTCAAATCACAAGACACCACAGAAAGCCGCGGCAACGGATACTCCAAACTCTGCTCTAAATCCATCATCAACATCTTTCTAAGATCGTGGGGCTCTGCCCCACACCCCGCAAGGGGCTCTGCCCCTTGACCCCGTTGGGGGCCAGCCCCCAA
>JGI24700J35501_10930714_pt1 | contig 19611 bp, 4 predicted proteins | sample TergutTh196P1_FD_35501 | JGI IMG/M metagenome (IMG submission 35501)
ATATCTTGTTAAACCATATAGCTGCATTAGTTTTTAGCAATTTTAGCTTGGTGTTTTTGTAGATGTTATTAAGTCTTGCTTGTTGGGCATTAATTATCTTTATTGTTGCACCGTGCAGTGAAAAGTGTTTTAAAAAAGTGATTTAAAATAAATAACATACAGTTAGTGCATTTGTTGGTAGTGTGATATTTGGTGAATCTACAAGATGCACGGTGCAACAATAAAGATAACTTTCTCAGTACTTTTCATTATTGTCATCTAACACCACTATTAACATCGGATTAATATACTTCCATAAAATTAAGTATTTATTTTATCAAAAACCTCAATACATGCTGTATAAGTTGATTTAAACCACATTCATTAAACCACTGGTGATGGACTCACTGATTTATGGTGGGGGAGAGGGTTCCGGAAGATGGTAAAAATTATAACCTCTTAGAATCTTCCCTGCTTCTTGCAGGAGACTGTATGATATAAATATGAAGATCTAGCATCTTGCTCGATGTCAGCAGTTGGCCTCATGTCTGTATGCTCACACTATGACAGAAAGGCTGCATATGCCCACTTTAATATTTTGGAATAGCCATATGTTCCACTTTCATACAGGCCTGGCATCAATTATCATCTTAGCTGGGGGACTCTTGTAAATCCAGTCATAAATCTTGAAGTTCCATAAAATGCAGAGAATTTTTTTACAAGCTCAAGAACTATTAGCTTCTCCAGACAGACTCTGCTCCACGAAGACAGTCAATCAAGGGGTCTGCAAGAGGCTGGTCACAATAAATTCAATTGAAATCATCTCATGGTTCATAAGTTTGAGAGGAAACATGGATGAAAACTCCATATGCTTTTGTCATATCTTTTCACTTCTGGAAACATAGAAAAACATTTGCAAATTTATTTTTAACTGACTTCATAAAACTTGGGGAAGAGAGAGAGAGAGAGAGAGAGAGAGAGAGGGAAAAAAAAGGAAGAAGAAGAAGAAGATAATGTATTTCAAAACTTCATACATATTCTCTCCAGTCATTATATTCTTCATGTATTCTTTAATAAGAAGATACAGAAACAGAAAGACGAGAACTAATTCAACCATACAATGACCTCCATACTCATGAAGTAAGGCACCACTGTAACATAATTCCTGTCAGAGCATGTGTTGAATTATCATTCATCTAATCAGCTAACAACTTGGTTACTAGTGACTGTAATAACAATGATTCTATCTTCTAACACTTCCTGAGAAGTCTACCTGTAAACAGTATTTCATTACTTGTGTATTTTCGTAAGTGAATGATAACTTGAAAAAACTCAAAAGTTAAGGCCCTCACATAATGAGGGACTCAAAAAATAAAAATCATATTATATGAAACCCTTAGCTAATACAACATAAAATAATATTAACATGAACTGAGTGTTGGGTTCCTGGGCATGAGAGGAGGAAGCGAGCATATCATATACTGGGCTGAGATTCTTATTATTTACCATATATCTGCTTCAGGAACGGAAAATATTAAAATATAAGGAACAAGTGAACAGCAGGTAAGATTCTTACTACATATATACATACATACACAATATATGGTAACAAGATTAGCAACGAAGTTTAGTTGCTCAGCATTCTCTGATAAATCACACATGTAAACGACAAGAAAAAATCTTATATTATATTCATGTGCTTCCACCCAATAATTTTGATAGATTTAATGTTTTTTAATTATTTATGTTATATATTTTACATGTATACTGAGAAAGTTTTCAATATTGTTTAACCTAACCCTACTTTTGTATCACTTTATTATTACTATTTCAAAGTAAGGATAATTTTGTAATGAGGGATCCCACAAGATAGAAATGTAAATACCATATGCTTGAAATACAATTGCATTATACCTGCTATTTAATCTTGTAAGGGCCCAGTGATGGATAGATTCAATCCAAAATACGTAGCCACAGAAAAAATACAAGTTGTGTTTGAGGATTTGTTGTGTACTTTTCAATGAATTGGGAATTTCTAATTCTAAAATACCTCTGTGAGTTACTCTTTGTCCATTATTAACTTGTTATAGTGGGTGTCACCACAGAACATACATAACTTAAAAACTGTAGTATTTATTTTTATCTTCTCCTTCCCATCGAACATTTCTTTTCTATCTGTTGTAGTAGTATAGGGCCCTAGCATGCCTAAATACAGCTGCTGGGCGAAACGTCTGCCATGAACAGTTAATTCAGGCAAAAACTAGGAAACCACTTGATCTCAACACTGCCTAAGTGAAATGTCTTTAAAGAATCCATATATTCTTTATTTGATAGGAACAAAGAAAGAAATGAACACAGAGTTTTAGAAGAGAAACATCTTGAAAAGCAGACACTTTGAAGGCATGACAATACAGGGATATGAAAATTAAACTGAACTGAATTTGCCCAAGATCATATCCAGTGTGAGGTTTTGTCATTTAAGTGGTGCTGGACCTTTGGGATCTACAGCTACAGAATTCATTAAATTTTTGCAGCACTAAGTAATATTTCCATCAAATCCACTGTTAAGAGACAGCTAGAATAGGGCTGTCACTGCCTTGGAAATGAGAACCAAAATAGTACTTCTGAGAGTTGCGTTAGGCAATATTATGTTACTCTGAATTAGACAAGAATGTAAACTACACAATGTACACTGAACAGGTAGAAATTATGGATTACATGTTAAAAAAAAAGTTGTCCCTGTGCACAGCATGAAGTCATATGGAGAGTGTAGGTATACGTCACTCATTCTTAACTTTGTGTGATAACCAGTTACAAACGCATCTAATAATTAGGTGTATTGTATGAATTGTAATTTGTGTTGGTATGCTACATTGTGTAAATGTAAGAATGTAACAACCAATGGAAGTGGTCAGGGTTTCAGTTCATACGTGCTGTCATAAACTCTATCTGGATTCAGTTCAGACATGCTGTCACAGTTTACTTGGTTTCAGTTTGATACAGCATACAGATAAAGTTCAGATTAAAATTTTTAATTTCAGAAAATAAATTATATTTCGCCAACAATTCTACCATTGGAAACACTAAAACAGCTGTTGTTGTTGTTGTTATTATTATTATTATTATTATTATCATCATAATAATAATAATCATCATCACCATTATTCAATGGTGCAACAGTCACATCAGCCTGGTCCCTTCAATAGTTTGCCTCAAGACATCCCTGTCCCCCGCTAGTGTACTTAATCCTGTTATACGAGTACATAGCAACAACGAGGAGTCCCTCCTGATACTTTAGCAATGGTCTTTCTACAGGTCTTCGTCCATGAAACTTTCCATTCCACTTTTTTTTTGTTGGTATTCTCATATTATCCATTTGGACTATAGGCCTGGCCCATTGTAATCTTTTGTACTTAATAAATTTCGCTATATCAGGTCCATTTAACAATTCACAGAGCTCTTCATTTTGTCTTAGTCTTCATCCTAAGTCATTTTCACAGACTAGTTCAAAGATTCTTCTCAGTGTTTTCCTTTCACACATTGCTAATCTGTGATCTGATGAATGTGTCATCCATTCTTCACAACCATAGCTTATTACTGGTCAAATAAGACTCTTGTATACCCTAAGTTTATCTTGGTCATGATTGTAGGATAGGCATAAAAAGCAATATGCCAACATTACTGTTTGTTTTTAAACCTCAGCATGCGGACTGGAACAGTTTGATGATTATCCTGATAAGGAGTTTATTGATTAATAAATGTACAAGCCAAATGTTGGGTTTTGTTGTAAGTTTTATATGCACTGTGCTATGATCCATGTCTCACTTGCTCTGCTTCTGACTGTACCATTTTACACTTTTTGTAAATTGTGTTGTGCATTGCAACAGGACAAATATGCCTCATGTGTGGTTGTGGCTCACAATATGGCTCCTTCAGCAGTGTGGCTATGAAGAAACTGCAAGCATTGGAATAAGGAAACTTCTCTTCAACCGGCCTGACTCATTGCATGAAAGAACGTAAGTACAATACATGTGGAGGCCCAGTGATTGGTTCCCACATATGTTTCTGGGGAATGCAACAACAAAAGCACCTCAATACTATGTAGATTTTGAGATGGTCTTCAAGAGAATTTACAAACACTGAGATGCAGAATGTTCCCAAGTTTTCAAATATCATATAAAAATATGCTGCCTTGAAAACAATAAAGCATTACATGGATAATGTTAAATGCAAGGATTTAAAGAGACTTTAAATTAAATGATCTACAAACATCAGGAAACAGTACAACGGAAACACGCATTAAGGTGTTAAGTTTGTCCTTCACCATTACATTAAGACATGACCCACGCTTATTCAACTTAAATTAGTATTATGGTGTTGAAATGTTTCCAAACGATTATGCAGGAGTTCTCCTAACTGTACACCTTTGCTGCAATAAATTACACTCCTTGCCCTCTAAACAACTTGATAATCTCACATAAATAACACTTCCAAGTAAAAACTGCAGTACATAAATTTTAAATATGATTTGTCATTCCATGCTGTTAATTCTTCTGTTGCTTTCCAGCCTCCAACAGATAAATTCCATATATACTGACAACGAATATTCAAAGTGGCGTCCAGTTTCAAATACAGGCAGGCAAACTGGCAGGTACAATTTTCACAATACAAATGCAGCACTAGCTCGAGGAAAGAGACAGACAGACAACCAGCCACCAAATACAGATATTTTACATCCCATAGATAACAAGAGGCCAGCAGGAATGCCCATGTCAAGTAAGGGCAAAAGATGCCAAGGGGACCTTATAGAAAGGAAAGTATATGTTGATCATCATCAAAAGGAAACAAGCAGATCTAACTACATGAACAAAGAGGACAATGCTAATTACTACAAATCAACATATCCTTCATTTACTGCTGATGATGAAAACAGAAGAAATTTTGAATTTGCAATGGACAATGATGATATGCAGGATATCCAAGTGATTGCTATACCTCAAGCTGTAGATGACAATTTTAATGCCAACATACCCCAGTCACTTGCCAGTTACATAGAGCAAGCCTCTAAATCTAAAAATGTACTACAGTTAGATAATGGAGTCCAACAGTTAATGACAGTTGGTAACAGTTATCAGGTTGCTAGCAATTGTTTAAAAAAGAAGCTGATGAACAATGAGAAGGAATCAGAATTGAATAAAGATACATCTGGTACACCATCAAATGATGAAATTGGATATATTCACGCTGCACATCCGAATGAATTGAATACAAACATGAACACTCAGACTTACTCTCATCTGCTAAGTGCCACTTCTATAAATCCTAACCTTCAATATGGATTTCTGAGATCAGGCAGTACACAAGAAGACTATCACCCATATGGTAATACAGAATCATGGTCTGAAAAACTAGATGAAAGAGGAACTTTTCCACTGGAAGAAAGCATGCATTCAAAGTCAACTCTACCAAGAAATGACTTGTACCCAGATAAAAACTTCCCACAACAAACAACATACAACAGTCATTGGTATGATAATGCACAAACCATGGGTTCAGACATGTATGAGAACAGACTTGAAAATATCTACTCGAAACATGAAGAAGAAAATGAATATCAAGATATATATAATACTTACACAAGGTGCTCACATGTAAATCCTGGGCTGATGCATAGCATAAAACCTGTCATCAACTATGAACTCCCACCAATAGGACATACCAATGAACACACTCTAAAAAAACCTACTGGGACAAAGGAAGACATCACACACAATAAAGTACTTAGTGACATACTTTTGTATCCTCTAAGTGATAACAGACAATTGATACAAGGTAAGTCTATGTCTCAAAATGGCCTCACCAGTTCATATGCTCAAGAAAATCCTGGGATGAAGCATAATACAGTGAGTATCACCAATTCTGAACTCCTACCAATAAGATATGCCAGTGAATATACTCTCAAACAACCTCTTGGGAAAAATGAAGACATAACACGCAATAAAGAGATTAATGTTCTCCTTTTTTATCCTTCAAATGATAAGAGAAGACTGATGCAAAGTAAGTCTGTGCCTCAAACTGGCCTCAACAGTTCACCATGTGTTCAAGAACCACACAACAACATGCAAAGATATCACCCTGGCAATCCCCCTGCAGTTCTGCAAGAAGATGGATTACTAGTTCCAAGCATACCATTCTCATGGCAAGATGATGGATTACTAGTTCAGAGCATACCAGATCCATGGCGAGATGACGAATTATTAGTTCAGAGCACACACGATACACAGCAAGAAGATGGATTTCTAGGTCAGAGCACAACAGATGGACCGCAAGAAGATGGTTCAATTGTTGAGAGTATACCGAATGCACGGGCTAAGGAAGCTTCCACATATTACAATGAAATTCCTGATTTGTCCAGCCATGTATTTAAATTTTTGACATCTCAGGTTGGAATGTCGAAGAAAGATTCACGACTGACAACAACTAATTCCATACTCTCATTACCTCCTGCCGATCATAACACGATGCCTACTATGTCACATGTACCATACCATTACAGAGATATGAAAGAAGTATTAAATAACATGGGCATTTCAAAGTTAAACATTATGGATCCAAAATATCATTATGATACTGCTGCATCTCACTACTTCATCCAGAAAAATAAAATTCCTCCTCCTCAATTACCCAACATCAAAGAAACTGATGATGTGAATGAAGAGTTACAATTCACGCAAAACAGAGACATTACTCCACCACTACCCTACATCAAAGAAATGAACGAACGAAATGAAGGGCTACAGTTCATGCAATATGGAGGCAACACTCCACAATGTAGCTGTAAAGCCTCAACTATTACAAATGTACCAAAGAGGACAGAATTAATGACAGACCATTCAAAGTACACACAGTGGGTTGCTAATACCTCTCCCAACAGAGATGAACCACCAAGGTATTTGACCAGTATTAATGGCATAAATACTGTTCAAACACATCTGCCTTTTCAGATACCAACATACAACATGATAGAATCAGATGACAATTTATCATTACCACAAAAACCTGCCACATCTCAACATTATCAGAAAATTTCAACACCATCTAACAATATGAATATGGGAAGTGTGGCTCTTCAAAGCCAATCACCTACAAGTATAACACAACTGCAACTGGCACATCATAAACCAATAAATTACAGACTAAGTGAAGACACTTATGACACAAAATTTTCTGATTATGAAAAAGATAAGTGTAGTGAATCTACAGGCACCTCAGATATAAATGACAACTCTAAATACACATCTTCAACAGCCATTCCAAGTCAAAATGAAGAGAGAAGTGAAATTCTCTGGGTGCCTGAAGTAATGAGAAGTGATTCAGATAATGTGTCAAGTTCTGTCAATCATGATGGCTACTTTGTTCCAAGGAGTGATTATTCAGATGTTGAACCTTCTTTAAACACAGGCACAGTTTCAGTGAGAACAAACAACAAATTTTCACATACATTTCAAAACACTACAATAGAGTCACGTTATCTTCCTGCTTCAGTTGTAACTTCTTTGGAACATGCACGTTTGTCACCTACACCAAATATCTCAATCAACGTACAGGCCAGAAGCAAATCTGAAGATACATTCACACAAACTGTCAATAACACAATACCACACCCTGCAGAACTAAAAGAAAGTTTCACAGGAACTTATTCTGCAGCCGCATTTTTACCTCTCATGACTACAGTCACAATGGGAACATATCTGCCTGAAACTTATACAGAAATGACAATCATGGATGATTTTGAGAACAAAACAATTACGAGACAAGATATAATCCCAACTCTGCAGTCAAATGCTGATTACGAGACAACACACTACAGTGCAACAAAAATGGTAACTTCAGAAGAAGATATGAATGATATGTCCAACTCAACTACAGAATTACCACATGGATTCAAACAGAAGTCCTCAAATGAAACAACACATTTTTCAGAATCATTTCAAAATGATATAAAACTTGCAATTGCTGAGAATGAGCTGAAGAAAAAATGGAATGTAGAAAGTGAACAATCAACAACAATTATGCCAAATCTGCATGAGGTGTATGAGATACGAGATGGTGCACGCCCAACAACAAATGGTATTGCCATGGGTGCAATTACAGATGATACAACAGAACATACTGCATCAGATTTATTGAACAATAAATTAAAAATTCAGCTTGATCCAATTCCACAGAATACATTGTATCAAACAGTCATGACAGCTGAAGTTCCACAACAGCAGGACACATATTATAACCCTAGTAAAGCAATGACAGACTTACTGACAGAGAAGCCATATAATTATACATTAGATGTTGCAGACATTTTGTATGTGAATGCAAAAAGACAGGATGATCATTCAAGAATGGCTGCAACAGTAGCATCAAGTGATGATAAGGAAACAAATTCTGTGGGATTAGTTGTTCCTGACAAGAGAGTATCTTCAGAAAATGAAGGAAATTATTACCTCTCTACTGCAACCACATTTTTACCAGATAACATAACAAACATAGTGTATGTGAATACTCAAACTCCTGAAAACTTAGAACCCACACATAAGGAAACTTTAAATGAATTCTATACAACCACAATCATGCCACAACCAACAGAATTCCAAGAAACAACTGACAAGAGAACAGTAATATCAAAAAAAGCAATTAAGTACAAACAAAAGGTGTCAACACATTTAACAGCAGAAAAACCAATTATCACAGCAAATGCAGGACACGGAAGGAAAAATGTTATTTTTGAACCAGGGATGGATAAGTTAGACAAAATAACAATGGCAGACAAATTCCCTCAGAACTATGAAGAGCAAATAAATGCACATAAGGATATTCAGAAGACACTTCAGATGGAAACAACTAAAAAATACGTAAGTCCAGGAACTCTCACATCTAAAACTTCAAGAGCGGCAGAAAAGACTCATCAAACTGCTCTCCATATTCCAAATAAAATTAATACACATGCACGTACATTTACAGAGAAAACAACATTCCCAACAATTACAATTACCTCAGAAATAATGAAGGAAATATCAGAAGTAAGTTTTCCCACAGAAAGATCACACATGTCACAAAGTGTGTACTTCACAACACCTTACGAAACTGAGGCTAAAAAAAGAAGTACAGCCGACCTTCACAAACCCAATAACAACAACAGTTGGATACTTCAGGACAGATTACAATACTTACATGCCGACAGCTATGGTACTTCACAAAGCGCCATTTTCACAACACCACCATATGTGAATTATAACAACAAGATGAGAAGCACTTTAAATACTGCAATAGGTGGGTGGAATCAAAAGGATATACAAGATGTTGCCATTACTCAACACAGGACTTATTTTCATAATACAGATATGCCTCAAGAACTTGTTACTACTTCAGAAGCCTCAGATGATGCAAATGATTTAGATGCACTTTATTTCATCATTCCAAATCTTCCACCTCAACAAAATAAGGTTACACATAACTACATCCAACTTCATGAAACAAAACTGGAAGAAAATACTGACTGGCTTCCTGAATTACAGAATAGTAAAGATGAACAGAGTAAGACTGGAGTCACATCATCACTGTCCAAAGCCCAGAATGATAATGAAGAAAAACAACACTTGCCACAGAATGCTGAATTTAGAGTAACAGACAATGAACTACCTGAGAGTACAACAGAGAATTTGACAGAACACACACAAACTGATGTAACAAGGGCTTATACCAAAAACAGACAAACTGAAGGCCAGCACACAGAATATAAACACCTGGAAAATGGATCAGTAGGTTTAATAAAGTACCAACAACCTGAAAAAATGAATGGTGCCATGCAAGGTTATAAAGTTGATGATTCACTAAGAGTGACAGGAGACCATACACAGCCTGCATATGAGTTACCAACTCAATATGGAACTGATAAGCAAGGAGTTTTACAATCTCAAGTGGTAACAGAACAAACAGGGATGAATCATGGTGAGTCAAAACGAAACAGATATATAGAAAACTATGACACAAATGCAGTAAAGCAATCTTATGAAGATGTTAAAAACAAAACAAATGTTTTGAAAAACCAACTGATGCTCCTACTTCAGAACAATAACAAAATAAAATTATTATTGGATTCACCAAACTCAAACATAACTTCTGCTCCTTCAGCACCAACAAGAATAGATGGCCAATCTCACTTGGGTAAAGAACGTGTCACAGAAGATCAGGAACAAATAGAAGCCCTGAAATTAGCTCTCAGTAAACTTACACCTGCAAATCTGGAATATAATTCAATAGACAAGTCTGATGTGGATCATGAACTGAAAAACGCAATCATGGATTCTCTTAAATCTGAGGACCTTCCACCTGTAAGTCTACCAGAAAAAAAGCGGCAAACAAAATCTTCACAAGACATTCATAGAGCTACTGCAAAAAAATGTAAAATTATACATACCTTCAAAGACAAACACAATTTAAAATACCAAGATACACTACAGCAACCATCTATATCAAAAAAAGAACACTCAGTACCTTCTCTAAAAGGTGGCAAATTAGAAACCACGTATAAGATTACCACAAAACCAAAACAAAACCTCAAATTGACAGCAGGGTTTGCGAGGAGTGATGACATAACTGACACTGCCATCAGCCTTGCTCATCTGCCACGGAAGAGTGACATGAGGACACAGCGTTCTACTTGTGGGCCTTGGCCTTGGTATAAAAATTACATCTGTATGCCAGCTGCTAGTCCCAAGCTGCATGACCACCAGTTACTTTCCAACAGCGAACATATAAATACCGTCCCCATTGCTATTTATGAAATGAACATCAACAGTGAGCCTGAATATGACTATGAAATGGACTCAAGTTTGGAGTCAGGCAAGACAGAACAAGATATCCTTGTAAATTCCCACAAGCAGCAGCCCAATATACATACTAATTTTCAACATTCAGACACACTTGGCGAAGAAAACATTATGATGAATAATATTATTCATAACAACAATGAAGAAAACCAAAACCTGTATGATGAATCAATGACAGATATTTATAATGTCTTAGATTCACCTCAGCTACTCAGATTTTATATGTACATGGACAGGACAGGTCTACAACCAAAGTTATACACTAAGAGAAGGTCAAATTCATACCACAATGTACAGAATATTCCAGAAGAAAATTACCATCAAGTAATACAAAACAGCATAGTGTCTACGAGACCTGTGTTGTTGGAAAACTGGAAGAATTATGGAGGATTACTGGAAGAAATCATCCAACCAAATCCCTCAACACTGGAGACACAGAACTACAATAAACCACACATACAACATTCATCACACGTGAATAACAATGAAGAAAACGCCAGAGCTCTCCTGATTTTCAAAAACAGAAAAGCAAATAAAGAATCACATTATGATAATAATGAAGAAATAACATATTCCAAATCTGGGAAGGAAAAATATCACCAACCATCTGAACAGGAAATTTTGAAAGCATGGGTCAGTCAGTCTTTATCGTCTGGTGAGAAAAATGATGAGTCCAAAGACCATTCAGAGCATGAAGATAACAGCAAAGAATTCATCACATCCACTTCTTCTGAGAGAGATTTAAGAACTGTCAATGATGACTATATAACCCATATGTCTGTGAGTGATGCCTCACATGACAACAAGATTTTCAACCAGCATAATAATAATTACGAGAAAAAAGTACTTGCAGAAAGGACACAAAAGATTCCTCCAAATCAGTACCAATATTACAGTGATCGTAAATATTCTATTCTATATCACAATCCATCAGTGAAGGACAAGAACAAACAGAATAATGAAATCCATCAAACTGTCATTCCATGTTCACTCGACAACAATGTTAGCAATGAAGATGATAATGATAATGACAATGATGACAACAACAGCAACATATTCCAACAACCTGAAGACAATTACAGTCTTCAGCACGTCAAAGAATCTTCATCAGATGATGAGGACAAAACAAATGGACATCACAGCAATAATGCAGTGAGAAGAATGAGACATGTAATGCAGTACCCAACAGTAAATTCATTTGAAGACAGAGAAAAAGAACTGTACCCAGTATATGAGTCCAGTAGCTGTCAGTCTTATAACTGTAAAGGTGTTCTTATATCTGATATGAAGGCTGTAACTAGTATTTTAAATTGGCTTAAGAAAATTGTAACAGATACAAAGAAGACATAATGCAGAAAATCAGGATTACAGCTGATAGCATGTCCAATAAAAATGGATTCATCTGTGATACACTGAAAAATAATAGACCCCAAACAGGGATGACTAACTCTATGGAGCACATTCCTTCTAGAAAAGGTGACAGATTCTCAGCTGGCCAAGAAATTACCCAAATTGAAGGAACCTGGTGATTCATTACTGTACGTACAAGTCTACCACTGGACCCTATCCTAAGCCAGTTAAAACCCAGTCCAAACACTCACATTCTATGTATGATTATTTTAATATTATGCTCTTACACCTGAATTTCCCCAGAAGTTCATTCACCTTCAATTTTCCAACAAGAATTGCATGCATATTTCTCATGTCCTGTATGTATACTCTATGTCCCACTCATCCATCTTGGTATGATCATTCTAAACAGCAGGGTGAACAGAGACTGACCACACAAAATACATATGTGCATGTGTACTTGTAGGTTTAGGAAACACTGCAATACAAGATGAAGGCACCACTTAGATCTCAAATATAGTACTCCTATACTATGCAGTAGCCTATACTGCTTCCGTCATATTTTGAAACAATGACTGTTTTCAGGTGCCAACGTTGAACTTCACTTTCTGATACAATATTTTGTATACTGTACCAACTACCTGTGATAAATGATTTTGTGTTTAATAAAAAATACCTTTATATTACTGTGCCAGATTTTCTCCATACAAGATAAATAATGAATATGTATGAACGCATGAACAAATGTATCAATGTGCATAAAAGGGCTTCCCTATACAACTGAATAAAAATTTACCAAAGGGGGAAAAAATACAAAATTAATCACTCTATATCACTTTTCGTCGTAGAAACCACCCTTAACAGGAAAACCACTGGTATGCACTTCTTTTGACGAACATACATTATCAGCCAGTGACATCGTTGCTACCCACATTCGACAGTGATTCCGAAACGGAAGAATTACTTTTACGTCCTACAAACACGTCGTCTTGACAGCTAAAGCGAAATGTATACGATAACATGATTTAAGTTTCGGTGCTGTATATGATGGGTTTCTAACGGCTAACATCGTTCTGAAAGTGACAGTACAGTTTTTTCATCGTCTGATTCCTATGTACTTATAAAATATTCTTGAACGATGAGCACCTTGAATTCGTAAAGAATCTAAAACATCGTACTCTGCCACAAACTGACAACCCACGATTTTATCACTTTAGTCACTGAACAGCTCGCATGTCTCAGCGTCTTACACGATTCATTTTTACGCGCCTTGGCAATATGGTGCAGGTGACTTGTGATATTTAACCGCTTGTATGCACGAAGTAACTCGGCTCCCCTTGAACGTATTTCGAAAAATTGTATTCATGGATGGGGGTTAATGAAATCCATCGAGAAAACTCACGTTTAGTTGAAATCCAACAAAACAGAAGGCACTTTACAAGTAAACCTAGACACTCACACCACGGATCTTCTCTCTAGTTCACACCTCCGTGCTCTCATCCATGCTTTCATACACAGATTCGCAATGGTCCATCCCACGGGACGCACCTTAGTCACCATGGTAGCAATTCACAGTAATCGATATTTTCCGCGTTGTTAGATTGTCCAAGATGTTAATACGGACAGTAAATACACGCTGTCATAATATTTAATATGTATTGATTATATCTATGTATACGATATTTGTGGCGTGTTTGCATTGGCTTAACTTGGCTAATAACACTGGGATGAAGGTGGCAAAATCAACCACGCTCATTAGGTTGTTCTACATCCTGTAAAACCCAGGTTTTTCAATTTTTTTTATCTCTACACTACCCAAAAAAATAGATAATATTTTTCTATTTCATCCTCTTCAACTCAACATCCCCTTCCAAAAAAAAATTAAACTATTCTTAGGCAGAAAAAATAGTGTAAGGTGCATTTGTTTCCCCCTTGCACCCACCAAGTTAGAACTATGCATGAATTGTATAAACATCCCTAGAAATTCTGTACAAAATATTGTTTTTAAGTCAGCAATTACAACACATTCAGACAGAGTGAAGATTTAAGTTTGGGACTGATATATTTAAAAAGTAATGAAATTATAGACACATAAATAAAAAAGTTCTCCACAGAAACATAATATACACCCATAATTATAGAAGTAAAGTTTTTTAACATGTTCATAATTGCGAATAGTAACACACGTGAACTTCCAGGAACTGTTCACGACGCACAAAATTGTATGGACTTCAATGTTATGTTAATGCACGCACTGCCTATCTTGTAAGTTCCAATAAGACATTATTCAAGGAATTTGTATTGTCACTTCTCTGGTTACAACCTTTCAGTATTTTCTGAACAATATATACCGGCAACACATCTAATACATAGGTGTGTCCTCATCAGCACTACTTCCAGTGTTATGACTCTATAGGCTAAAGATAGAGGAGGCACATGGAATGGAAAGATCATGGACAATCCAACACAACCTACCACTTACACATAACATTTCTTTGTGGGTTTAGAAACATCGCCAGATTTATATTTCCACATGCCCAACAATATTTTCATATCTAATGAAGATAAAAACCTGTACAAATGGTGCACAATGAATTGCTCATTGATGGAGTAAAATGAATGGCATCACACCCATCTGCAGGACTGGAAAATATATATTTGCAGCATTCAAACAGGAAAGGGAGGCACAGAAGTATGTGAGAATTAGGACACAGTACAAAGTTTTGTACTTTCTCTGAGGTGCAGTATTTGGATGTTTGAATGAATACAACAAATTATAGTTTATTAGCATATTTAAGAAGACAGCCTTCCACACTTCAATATGAAGTTTTACTTTTCTCTGTTGTGACAGCAGGTTCATATTCATACTCAATTTCAACATGTGGTCTTGTGCTCTTTCGCTTTGTGATTGGTTTCGGGACTTTCGGCTTCTGTTTGTTCACGTCTTTAGATGAAGTGCCTGGTTGCATCTTTGCAGATGTCACATCCTGAAATTTAAATTAATGTATAATGACTATAACACATGACATATCCCTAACCTAGCCTGTATCAGGATTTACAAAAGGACATATACCTGACTAAATGACATAAGCATATTAATTCCACTCTGTTGTCTATGCATTTCTCCTTGTGCTATTGTCCTATTTTGTACAAGATACCATCTTGCAACCTGTGATCTTTTTAGAAAAAACAGGACTTGCATAAAAAGTCACAAATGTAATGTTTATTACAAATAAGAAATAAAATATTTGCACATATTAAGTACTGGAACCAATTTCTATGCTTAAAAATGCTACCTGAATTTTACTTTATCACTACAGTTCAATGCATTTCAAGACTCTTTTAGTAGCTCTTGATACTGAAGTTACACTAAATTAACCATAAAGTTAAAGTTCACCCCAGAACAGGCCACAAAGGCCCTGGGGGAGTAGAGGTATAGCTGTACTCTTTCTTTAACCTTGGCACTAGATGGGGGTGGGTGGTCAACGCCACGCCCCGGCCGCTTTACCCCCAGAAAGACCCGGTACCCACTGTACAGGAGGCTGGGTAGGCCTCAGAGCCAGTCTGGACAGGTGCAGAAAATCTTGCCCCCACCGACTAAATGAACCATTTCAAGCCCAAACTTGGACTTGACCTAGCTTTTAATTTTCAGCTGTGACACTACACTCCATCCATATGGATTTCAGAGGTTCTTTATGACTAGTTGGACATAATGGCAACTCGAGTTCTCTGGAAAACTGGACCTGGTGTGCCAACATGGGGTAACAATTAGAGCTGAAAACTTTCTATTTCTATATCAAACCATATGAAGGGTCAGAAGTGAAACCCAAAACAAGGGCATCATGTTGTGCTGGATGGTTGAATGTAACGTACTGTTATGGCATCTGAGCTACAGTATGGCATATGAGTGAATGAGGGTGTACATTTAAAGCTGCTATAAACTGTTGCAGATATGTACACGTACCTCAATGTCTGAAGTCTCCGACACTTCAAAGTCTTCATCAGCTACAAAAGTCACTTTTCCTTCAGAATCAGTTTCCTAGGGGGCAAAAACAGAAACAAATGACACAACACAATACTTCATGATCTGAAGCTTTCACAGTGTTCTTGATGAAGACTGAAGTCTTCTAGGATGTGATCCTATGTCACAACTGCAGACCAAGCAAGTTGGCACAGCTACAGTGCTCAACTCAATTCTGAAAAATGCCTAAGTAGAATCTTGGTTAGGTTATCCATTAAGCTAAGATTTTTCATGGTTTTCTGCATACTCTGTAGAATGATTCTTAAAACAGATCACAACAGCCTTCTTCCAAACCCTTCCCTAAACCTGGGGCAAGTTATCACTCATGATATTCTTCCTGCCTTGTTTTTATAACCTCATTAGTTGAAAAAGTTCCATTAAATACTCTGACAATTATTCAATATCAGAGTTGTGTGCAGCAACTTCATATTCACCTCATCATCAGTTGCCACTACGTCACTGTCATCATCATCATCGTCACTCATCATTACATATTCTGAAATAGTATCTCTTTCCAACTCTTCTTCCACTTCTTTCTCAACTTCCATGTTTTTCTGAAAAATTGAAAACACAGCCATAAGTTTTCATGTTTCCATCACAGGTGTTGCTCAAATAACTATCTTCTGGGCACTTACAGCAGGCAGTATGTGTAACAGGCGTTACCAGCATTTCTGAGGACTGTGCTGCCTCTATCTTCAGATTACCAACAATGGTTCACTCACCCTGAAGATGGAGGTAGCACAGTTTTCTAAAATATTGAATAAAGACAGTGTAGAAACCCATGTTTGCAAATATGTCCAGTTTTCATGTCACACTGTTTTTAAAGCACAATTTTAAGAAAGGGTTTGAAAAAAAAAAGCATATTATCAAATGAGGGGCATTAGGCAATTCCCATTTTCTTCAATATATTTTTTCCTTTGTTTACATGACCATATTTTGAACGTGTCTTGCTTGTCTGGGCCTAGAATTTGTGCTAATAAATGGTTTACAAATGGAGATAATAGAGTGTGTGCATGTCATGGTTATGTCACGAAGATCCTTAATAAGGATGGAGAATTGTTACTGATGTTACTGGATGTTTTCTCACCTCTTCTTCTTCTTCTTCCTCCTCTTCTACTTCTTCTTCAACCTCTTCTTTTTCTAATGCCTTATCAAATGCTGTTTGAGGGAAGTTGTAGATGTCTCCATACTTGAAACAGAAGTGAATTTAATAATACACGTTCCCACAACTGACAAGAAACAGTATTAGTTTTGTGATAACCAGCACAGGACAATTCCTCATACCTAAGTACAAAATTTTGAGGAACAAATTTATCACCGCTGTTTTAAGTTCCTTACTGGAAGAATTTACATTCAACAAACAGCAACCAAAAGGAAACAATAATTCACACTGTACATGAATCATGGTCACGCACATACCATATTTACTCAAAAGTTCCTTCTTTAAATTTGGCATTTAAATATGTTGGGTTGTCATAAATTCAAGTTAAAAGCATTTAACTGGACTATAATGAGCCAAGCCACGGCATATATACCAAAACAGAACAATGAATCCAGTAGTGCAGTCGTTTGTAATAATAATTCAATATGCCTGTAAAGTGGCAGACGATGTGCAGAAGAGGGTTATAAGTGTAAGCTGTACTCCACAAGCGATTATGCAACGTTATGATGCCAACTGTAAAATAATGCTGATAACCACACTGAGAAAACCCAACAACACTCTATATGAAAATGAAGGTGGTGAGAGTGGCACTGATAGGAAAGGTAGATAGAATCTGACATGTTTTGTGTACTAATAACATAAAATTAACAGCAAATATTTTTTAATAGCCAGTATGTTTTATCAGGGACTCATCTTAAGATTAGGTGTACCTCACATTTGGGTAAATATGGCATGTGAATAAAAGTACAATATGTCATCATTCACAAAGAACATTGTAAGAATCTGAAGGAGTTCAAGTCAGTCTGCTAGTGTTCTCTTGAAAATAGCTATATGCCCTTATACTGATTAATGTTTTATTTGTTGTTCCCTTCACTAAATCAACAGACTGTCTTCTCTTTCACATAAAAAGAAGCACAAATGTTAACTGCAGATTCATTCAAAAACTGCAGAATTTAAGACAACAAAACAGAGAAAGTGAAGAAGATCCTCACCACTCCTTTCCTTAACCTCTCCACCAGCTGTTTCTCAATGGCAGTGTCCAGTCGAGCAGCAATCAAAGCTTTAGCTTCCCTCCTTCTCTCTCGCACTTCTATCTTGCGCTGAAGAGGCACCAATTTCTTTCTGCAACATAAATTGCAATTTGGGGTGAATGCATTCAGTTGCTTGAAATGGAAACAACCAAAATGAACACTGAACACCAAGAAATCGAAAGCCTTCTGAATGTGTATCTAACCCAAAGGGATTTGCACACTTGTAATTTTTGGATTCTCTATTCATCTCCCCCTTAGATGGCATGGAAATGAGGACTAGACTGTGATGGAAGCAACTGATGTCTTCTTACAATGTCCTTCAAAGAAATAAAATGAATAGACTCAGTTGGTTTTCTGAACCAAATAAAAAAACTTTATTTTTTTAGATGCTTGACAGTTTTCATTGGATTGTGTCCATTACCAGTAAAAGCATGTGCATGTAATGTGCATAAAATTTAGTCAATGTAGAAGGTCACTTTAATTGAGTAAATGAAACATGTAAATGATTTATTAATTAAAATGGTACATTACTATATTTTTCCAAGCATATTCTAAGGCAGTACTGGAAAACAATTCACAGCCACTTCCTTTGACATGTCTTCCATCACAATACAATTGTTAAATAATTGGAAAATGTAGAAGGAGAAGGTTCTTCCAAAGATGTTGAAAACACTGCCATCAGTATAATGTACCTTAGGAGATGCCACTAGATATATATAAATAAAAATATATAACAACTTAGAACCTGAAATATTAACTGTAACATTAGGTGCTTTTAATTAGACATTTTGCGCTACTGTTGATTTATTGTTTGTATTCTTGTATGTCACGATGATGATGGTCACAGAAGCGACTGAAACATGTTGGTAAATAATAATATACGACAAGAATATGGACTATAACATCAGGCGGTTTTAATTAGACATTTTGTACAACTGTTTGTATATCGTTTGTATTCTTGTATGACACCCTGATGATGGTTACGAAGTGACTGAAACATGTTAGTAAATAATAATATATGATAAAAATATATAAATAAAAACATACGATGATGGTCACAAACTGACTGAAACATGCTGGTAAATAATAATATATATAAAAAAAATTATCACTGTGCATGTGTTGGTTTGTTATGTAAGTATAATACCATTCTCTCTCTCTCTCTCTCTTTTTTTTTTTTTT
>JGI24700J35501_10930713_pt1 | contig 19604 bp, 10 predicted proteins | sample TergutTh196P1_FD_35501 | JGI IMG/M metagenome (IMG submission 35501)
ACCTTAATAATATTTCAATTTCCATGAGCCCGTTACATTCAATTTCCATTAGCCAAACAAAAAAAAAAAACAGAAATTCATCGCAGTCGCTCTGCTTTGCATTCATGCTGTAATTGCATGATGCGATTCACGCTTTAATGCACTGGTTTAATACGACATCTATTGCCGAGATCGGAAACTAAGGATCGATTGTGCAGCGGGACCGTAACCTACATAACGCACACATTGTCTCTTTATTAGTTTTTAACCGCTTCAAAATATGGACTAACATGTATTCACACAGAAAATATTCTTATGACTTTCTTATGTCACAGATATAGACGGTAAATACTAATAATTGGGGCGTCCGCATAAAATGTGAACTTTTTTATGCATACAGAATGTATCATTATTTGGGTGGAGTGAAGTCAAAGTTTCACGCATTCTTAAACTTGCTGCGGATTAAGGTGGGTTCAAGCTTCACACTAAGCTCGCTACACCCACGGTATTCCACATAAAGTAGTAAAATAACATTAACAAAGCAAAATTAAATTAATGTGTTGCAGACTTCCAGTTTCACAACGTTGTGCTAAATGGAGGTAAAATAACAGGCTATTTCAATTATCTACAGCATAAGAGGTTAGCAATTCCATTCACTAAGTTTGCGTCGTATTTATTAAATTTAAGTTTAAAATTGTCTATATTCATTTCAAAAACTCCCTGACGCAATTAGTTAATTAAATCACAGAAAGTCTCAGGCTTTATGAAGCTTTTCTTTTCTTAGATACTGGCATTCCTCTATTGGTATACTGAGTATCTTGTCCAGTAAGTATTCAGGATACGTGTTCAAGTCAGTCAGAAGGTATGACATGTCGTTTTATGTTTTCTGTACGGGAAAAATCTGAAATACTTTCTAGAAATAAGACCACATCAAGTCCTTGTACATAATAAAACCACATTACTCCATTTAACGCCAGACAAACAGCACAATTTATACACAGTCCATAAACAAGTACCATAACAACGGCTTGGAATGCTTGTCTAGTTTGTTAAAGGTCAATAAACAAACTAAACGCCAATTTCGTATGGCAACATACAGATGTCTTCATTTTCTCCATAAAACTTTGTATGCTCATGCGCAGTGTAACATTTTATTGATCAGTTCGTGACAGATGTAGGTACGACCTAATATTCAAATTTGATATTGCACTACACACTGCTACGTATCAGTATTAGAAGTTTTTGTTTTAAATGTGCCAACTGTAAATGTATTTAAATAAGTGTATAATCCTATGAATTAAATAGAAATTTAACTATAGACACAATCTGCAAGTTCCTTAATATGTGAACATCACTGCAGTGAGAAAGGACTAGGAAATGTAGTCCAATAAGAAAACCCATCACAATAAATTTGTACGAATTTCAAGTTCATATTCTGAAGTAATTGCCACAGAAAATGGACAGGGCTTAAAAATTGTGTAGGACCTAACAGGTATGATCGTAGATAAATTTCTGAGACTCTGGTCTGTAATAAGTTGAACAGTTAAGGTTCCATCTCAGTAGGGAATTTTCAAATTCTAGAAGCTGATAATCTCTCCATCAGTAACGATCACCTTTTTACAAAGTACTATAATACAGAAATATACATGAGTGCCTTACTGGATAGGTATCGAACTCGACAAAAAAAAATCCCCAACCCTTTTTAAAACAAAAGTTATGCTGAATCAAATGAACCACTGAAATACTGGAAGAAATATTCTTCTGTCACTCACTATTATCAAATTTCTTTTTGTGTCATGGTTCTCGTGGATATTTATACATTAATGTAGCTGTTTATACTATTCACACTTACTGTTACCATTATTTATTATTATTATTATTACCAGAAACTGAAGGCAAATTTCGGAATGTAGGAGCTGATTCGGAACCAGTAATTTGCAATGTCTCTTGTACTTAAGAACTTCTTGGGATTAAACCTACTCGCATTACATAAAAATTAAAACTGCATCATTATGTCTCCTAGTTCCATCACGATAAACTAAACCCATTCCATTAGCTTCACATAATTTTGTAGTTTTCAATTTTTATGCGTTTGACAAAGTGTTGATTAAAAAGTCGCCGAATATTTTAAACAACAGATATCAAATGACGAGGTACTTAAGCCTTTAAGGACGAAACGTAATCCGTTTTATTTAAAGGCCCAGTTCGTGCCGCGCAGCAAACACCTGCGATCTCAGTTATAAAAACTATTCATTGAGTGTGGCTTAGGAAGAAATTCACTGTTTATTGCGAGATACATATAAAAATTACAAATGCTGACGGCAGAATGCAAAATGTTTTAATGTTAAAACTGATGGTAAATTTACTGACAGGCTTTAAATGGTTAATGGTGTATAGAAAAGTAATTCTTGTTTATTTCAATAATTATACAATTACATAAATACTGTGTGGCCAAGTGGTCTTTAAACTTTTCATTGTTTATGTAATTACACTGGGAGTAACTAATAACTGACGGCCTTGAGTGATAGAAGATTATTGAATAGTGAAAAATTTACCTCCAACTAAAAAAAGTCTCAGCCTAATTTGGTTGGAGGAGATGCGGGGAAAAAAATCGTCTCAGGTTAAACTGTTGAAATCCAAAACTGCTATCTTGCAAATACAAAGGACTTAGGCGACCGCGACTTTAGTTTTAAAATCAACATAAATAAGCCACTGAACACGTGCCCACTCACCTGTAGACCATTGCTCTTTGCTTCTTGTTCTTCAGTGCAATCCTTATCTAAAATACAACGAAACAGATGGATAGTTAAGGATTGGGTGTTCACTAATGAAAATCATTTAATTTATTGATGACAAATCCATGTAAGGAATATGGAATTACACTTATGCCACAAAAATAACAAAATATATTTTTTCTTTCTAATGATAATTCTGACCATAAGCCATCATCAGCTGTGCAAACAACATTATTTTTATTTATAAAAGTGTGTGAGAAAAATGTTCTAAGAAAAACACTGGGATCTAAACGAAAGTATACAGGCACAATGGAAGACAGGAAAAGTCACAATGAGATGCTTCATGTTACTTCCTCTTTACCAGAAATCATTTGCTTAATAGGAAAAAGGACCCTTTCATAAAAGGGGCATTTATTATGAATAGGGAGATAAGAAATATGCATAAAATTTTGAGTTAAAAACCGGAAGGGAATGGAACACTTAGCAAACAATTTGTGAATGGGAGGATATTACTAGCAAAGACTTTGCAAGAACGGCATCTGATTATGTAGACATGATTCATTTGACTCAATTTAGGGTTCAGTCAGAGGTTGTTGTAACAACAGCAATGAACGTGCAGGTTCAACAAACGGCGAGCGACTATAAGATTGTCATGAAAGATTCAGATCCATGCATTTGTACGGTAGTGCTGTTGTCTCATAGTTGTGTTGTTATATGTTTCGTTCAAAAATAAGTTTCAATTTTTTTATGTACTTAGGCACCTGAAATTAACAGCACTGTGAGAGATGCATGAGATATTTATTTTTAACTTGTGATTTGGAGGTTTCTGCTTCTTAAGTCATTGGTGCTGTCTCCAATTTCTGATTTTCTGCCAACAGTAAAACAAAGTAAATTAGAGTTGTCTTTGTTTACACCATGAAAGCATGTGGTATGAGGGGACGTTTTCCTCCATGCATTTTTATTCTAGGCATCCCTCGACAGCTTTACCCATTTTATGTTGAATGGGGCGTGTGTGTGTGTGTGTGTATATATATATATATATATAACATTTGTAAACATTGAGTGCTCTCCACAGATCAAATATAAAAGAATTTAGGATCCTGTAACAAGTGAAAATTTTGTTGGGAGAAAATATAAAGTAGGCTAACACAGATGAAAGCATCTACAAGTATTTTGTATGATAAGAAATCTCATTTAATAAAAATTGGGGGTGAATAGGGAGGTATCGTGGGTATTGTGGACACATCATGATTAAAAGAGACTTCTTATGCAATGACGAAATTAGGCTAATCTTAGTACATTATAAACAGCTGTTCAACGTTTTAGTGTATTAAGTTATTATGCATCTTCCTCTAAACCCCTGAACATGTACACTTCCTTACACTTAGCACATGAATAGCAAGAAGAATAAAATTATAACACTTGAAATAAGGACATTTAAATACTATGTGTACAAGCCAAAACGCATTAATATATTACTTGTATAGTATTTCAATTGTACAGATATCAATGACAAGACTTGGCATTATTTGGTTGGTGGATAGTAGCTTGCAGGTATGTCTGCTCTTCAAAAACACACACGTTCGCATCAATTAACAGGTAACTTAGCACGTTGCCTTGTATGCACCACACAAACCTCTCTAGAACCGAATTTGTCGCTCAGTGACAAACAAATTCGGATCTACAGGGTAGATGTAGAGCATTACTTCTGTGCTGGTTCAGCTCTCGTTCACAATGGGAAGAAAACCGGTGTTATTTTCCTGAAAGAGCCGGATCTGAAACACAGTTCACGGAACATTAAATCATACGACATTTTTGGCTTGAAATGTGAGATCTTAACTGTGGTCGATACACCACTTTTTACATTCCATACATCCACACAGGCAATGAAGTTGCTAAGAGCTGTTTTATAGCTAAATTGATAATTAGTTTTTAATGGCATCTTCAGTAATATTAAGCCATAAGAATGTGTTTAAAATGTAATGATAATAGTTATGAAATCATTTAAATTCTAAGAATTTACAAATTACGGAGGAGCTGTCAGTGTAGTCAGCATTTTTTACATCATATAATTACGAATGGCATACTTACTTTGTGGCTTCCACGTTTTCGAGAACATTGTGCCCATGTTTGACATGAATATGTACTTCACGAGTATGAGTACCGACATATTCACCAAGAAGAAAATAAACAAATAAATGAAATGTAAATGAGCAATTGACAGAATTATAGAAGACATAAATGATAAAAACAAATCTATAAAAATAATGATAGCTGGAACGGCACAGGATAATATATTTTTCATCTGACGTGTGATAGAATTTGTGGACTGCAATTGTTATAACACCCACTTAAGACAAATCTAAGAGTTTCCCGAAGTTACAGAGTTCTTTTAACCTTCTGAAGCATTAAGTTCATTCAAATTCTGTTCTTACATCCCAGAAAAGAAATGCTTTTCTTTTGACAAGACGGGATAATAATTTTTAGGAAATTAGGAGCCATTTAAACTGTCAACCATACAAAAAACAAAAACGCACTATGTAAACAAAATGCACAGGTCTCAATGCTAAAGTTGGTGGTCCGTGAGGAAGTTACTGGGCTCTGTGTACTTAATAGTAGTATATTATGTTTCTCTAAATAAACTCAAATATCATTAACCTTGTAAGAAGGGCACAATGGGGTCATTCATCTGTCACGTTTATTTAGTAATTGTCTTATGATAGTCTTATAAAATATATGACTCCCCTAAGTAATGCAAGCCTTGTGATTAATGAAGCAAGGTCATTGCTTTAAAGTTCATACCCGGGTCAGGTCTAATATTTTGGCCACTCTCATCATCGGCACCATACCACCACCAATACTATACTACTATTACTGCTGCTGCAACTACTACTACTACTACTACAAGCACGACCTTCCTCAATGTTACTCCAATATAGCTACGAACAGGGGGACTATTCAAAATATTTCTCTTAAAGACGAAACCCCTAAATCGAACACTGTTTCACAGTTACATTTCATAACAATTTTTAGTCGTCTTCAGAGGTGGTCACAGGGTTCATTATCGCTATGCCTGTGGTCAAGAGATGGAACACCAAGTTCATTATCTTTGATGTCAGTACTTTATTTATGGACAAAACATATTACTTGCGAGTAGCTCTTCTTTGTCAGTCTCTAAACGTGGCAGCCTTACACACAAACATTATCCGTCATCTTACAATTCAATTAAGTGTCTTTTTGTGTTCTTTTCTTTCAAAAGGGCACCGCCGTCACTTCATACAATTTGAACGGAGTGTCTTTTCTTATTCTTCCTATCACAATGCTTCAGCAGTTACCTTATGCTATCTGAATACAATGTCCATCTTCCTTTCTTTTCAAATTCTACGAATTGTGACAAAAGCGTGATGGTAAATTAATAAACAGAACACTTGGTCGCGTCCATTTATTCCAAAAATATGTTGGTTTCGTAAGAAATTTCTGCCCTGTAAAATTATTATTTCCCCCTTGCCGTCAGGTAGTGTCACGTAACGAAGGAATATCATAACAATAAGTTTGTAGAACAATAATTTTGCTTGTTGTCTTTTATGGGTGTGGAAATTGGTCTCACACTGACGGAGAAACATAGGTTGAAGGTGTTGGAGAATAGGATGCTAAGGAATTTCTTTTGGCCTAAGAGGGACGAAATAACAAGTGAGTGGAGAAGACAACGTAGCGAGAAGCTTTGTGACCTGTACTCACAATATATTATTAGTGTGATTAGATTAAGAAAAATGAGATGTCCTGGGCATATAGAGCGTATGGGAGACGAGAGGCGTATTTAGGATTTTGGTGGGGAAACATATGTTAATGAGACCAGCTGGAAGAGCTAAAAGTAGAAGGGGTAGTAATGTCTAAATAATTCGAGAAGTGGGATGAGATGCATGGACTGGATTGATTTGACTCAGAAAAGGAACACGTTGCGTGTGGCTGTAAATGCGGTAATGAGCCTCCAAGTTCCATAAATTTAGGGGAATTTCTTGGCTAGTTGAGGACTTGTTAGCTTCTCAGGAAGTACTCTACTCCTTGGAGTTAGTTAACAATATTATTGCTTTAATTAATTCATTAATTATGCTCTCTTCTGATCATAGGATTGATGCCTGACATCAATTTCCTTACGAAGTTTTCGTGTTTTAAAATTAATCCCATTATAAATAAAAAAGTGTTCTTATGTAAATATTTTTTAACGTTGAAGATCATCTATAGCTTTGTTTTAATCTTTAAATATAGTTACAACCATTCTCTTAATAGAAGAACCTATTTTACTTCGAATATAAGTGAAAGGGGTTTTTAATTCTAAAAGTCCTAGAATGAATTTCCTCCTAACACCGAAACCTTGCACAGTGACCTTCTATTAGTTCTCTCAGAGTCTTTAACATAAGTATTTATGCATAAATAAATTTCCTATTAAAAACCGGCTTTCCAAAATGAGTTGCGTTTTGTGATCTGTTATATGCAACCATTTCAAAATTGTGACTGATGGTGCAAAAACAGAGACCGAAATCCCATACTAGATCGTGAAAAAACTCTGCAGTTTAAAGACCGCTTAGGCCCGTTTACAAAATACTAGAGCGCCTACTAAAATGTCTCTGACCGTCCATCAATAAACACGAAAACAAAAAACTTGCATATGTTTCAATAGAATTTTACACTGCATAAGGTCACTAAAGTTTGTCAAGCCATTACATTTCGCATCCAGATTGGACAACTTTTATACAAAATTTGCACAGATACCCACATGCGTTTGTGGGAGCAAATGGAGTGCAACTTCCTAAATATGTATCGGGACGACAATAAATTTCGAATAATAGTTGTAGGGATTAAATAGGTAAAGTTCAGTGCTAAATACATGTGCCAACGTCTGTAACTTTACTAAACCTTGCACTCTGCCCACCACACATTGTCTTCACGGCTTCCTCATGATCTTCGCAATGAAAAGCATTTGTCTGTCTCCTTCAACATCCTTAACTGAGCGGTCTGTGTAATAACGACGAGCTGTTATTTGTGAGGCAGGAACTAAATTTTTATGTGTAATGGGTAGTTAATTTCTTCCTTAAGTACAATGCCGCAATGAGCTTTCCATTTTGTTTCTATTCCATGTGTCGATTTTCGTTGATATACGCGAGCGCGCGCGCGCGTGTGTTTGTGTATGTATGTGTGTGTGTGTGTGTGTGTGTGTGTGTGCGCGCTTGTAAACGAATTACTAAAAGAAGGACAAAGTAACATTATTCGCTTATTCTCATAGAGGGCTAAATTCTGGGTAACAAAAAAAAACTTCACTTACGCAGTTGTCAAGACAAAACACATTTTGCAGGCAACACATTTCACTTTTACACATTTCATGTCTTTTTTCAATATATTCCCATTGACAGCAATGCAAGTATACTTTGAACTGGCAGTTAGTAAATAAGTGAGAGGACCATAGTGAGGGAGCTACGTTAGATACAGGGAAAACTGCCCGATGACATGCCGAAACATGTAGGAAATTTACTAACGTCTGAATTGTGTGTGAGTGTGTGTGTGTGTGTGTGTGTGTGTGTGTGTGTGTATATATATATAAATATATATATATATATATATTGGTGCATGTAATTTTAGTCGTATAAATTAATTTCTATAAAATGCACGGTATATAAAATATTAATATGTTTTATCTGGTTTATTACATTCTTCTATGTAAAGACCACATTAAAGGTCTATGCAAATATATTGGAACCAATCAAGTAGCCTTTTTTAATTCAGAGAAAAATATCAGCTTATTCTCCCTGTGACATTGAGTTAGTTTTTCTGTAGCCTTAGGTTCCCGGAATGTATCTTGATCTAAATTTTACGAAATTTAAACTGTCCCTAAAAATTGCACCCCACACACACTGGCATCAATTGTGATAACATCCTGTATTTATTGAAAACGGTATCAATTTTTAAGTTGATTCAAAGATATACTTCTGAAACTACTGCGTACATGCACTGTGATTTCCGGTTTAGTATTTAATGCTCATCTTTAGAAAGATCAGATTTTAATTAAACATTATATACTCATCATTAATAGTCTAATTCTTTCTGTCCCGCCTTGTCACAAGTGAAGTCTCTAATACAGTGGAGAATTGTTGGCTAAACGATGACATCATCAAATACAAGGTCAGTAAATAAACCGCTCAGTATCGGCAATGAGCGAGGAAAACGTGAAGGTCACAAACCTAGAGGAATTTCGCTCCTGACAACAAACACCGGCTTAGTTAATTTTAGGACACGCGTAAATTTCAATGACATATAATCCACACACACACACAAGATTGGAATAAAACGGATAGGTAAAACGGTAAAATTTTTCCACACACGTATAGCTCCAATGATTCTTAACCTCGCTTCTAGATGCAGGTTAGTAGTCAACACCACGCCCCAAAGGCTTTGTTCTGGCAAATAACTACGGGACCTATTTAATAGGAGGCTGGTTGGGACCTAAAATGGGCCTGGATGTTTTAAAAAGAGAAAAATTTCTTTCCCCCGCCGCAATTCGAACCCAGGATCGTCCAGCCAGTGCCAAGTAGTTAATGAACTTCTATTGCCACCTCTACATGCTTTAAGAAATTAGTTCTCACGCCCATTAAATGTGAAAATTACAAAGTAAAGAAACTGTCCCTGTCCAGGTTGTAGGGGCCTGTGAGTGAGTAGAGATATAGCACCACTCATTCTTAAACTCAGCACTAAGTGGAGGTGAGTGGCCAACTTCATGACCCGGCCATTTTACGGCCGGGATAGAACCCCAATACCCACCGAACAGCAGACTGTATGGGCCTTAGATTCCGCCTAGCCACAATGACACAAACGTAAAACAGAAGAAATTCATACTATAAAAAAAAATCATCATTTGAAGAAATTATTCCATTTCAGTAGACAATAATAACGCACATATTTCTAATGCACTTTTCAAACAGAATATATAATTCAAACAATTCATTAACAACTACAACACGAGTAATTATAATCTGCTTTTAAATGCATCTCATCATTGTTTGACGAGCTACAATATGTGGCCCTTGCATTGTTTCTGTATCCTTACAGCAAATCTTACGTTAAATTCATCGATCGGAGTGCTTCCGGCTGGTTACACGATGCTACATAATATGTCCATGCTCTACTGTTTCTTCAGCCTCACCTCGTATCTCACAGACAAAGCAGTCAATACTCTACCGTTTCTTCGTCCTCACAAAAACAAAACAAGCAAAGTATATATAACGTAACTTTGAGGCGCGTTCATGTCAACATTGTTACAGTGGAAAAACAATGACTGTTACACATTTTGAGATTGTATTTTTACACTTAGGTATAAATCACGCAATGTGCATAAGCCATGCTGTAATCTGTGGCCTGCCCGGCTCTACAATATTTTCCAAATTATCTCATAAAAGGCACGATTAAAAAAAAGTTAGGGGACATAAAATGTGTTTTGATTTTCTCTATAACTTTCGTCCGAAACATTTCTCATTCCAAGAATAATCGAGTGAGATATTATAAAAAATGTATTACGGTCTTCACGTAAAGTACCCGTTATTTTTGCCAGAATTTAATGAAACTTGAAGTTTCTCGACAGGTTTACGAAAATACCCAAATATGTAATTTCATGAAAATAAGTCGGGTGGAAGCCGAGTTGTTCCATGCGAACAGACGGACGGACAAATGGATATGACGAAGTCAATATTCGCTTTTCGTAATTTTGCGAACACGACTAATAATGGAAGAATGGTAAAAATGGCAGCAACGATGATACTCAGGTCACCTATCATTCGATGGGGGTAGAACGCCATAGCTTGACTCCGTTCGCTCCAACGGATTTTGATCGTATTTAGTGCAGCATAAGTAACATTCATTCTCAAACTACTGCCAAAATTTCAAGCTCCTACCTGTATTTTCTGAATTGTTACGGCTGCCACAGACAGACAGACAGACAGGCAGGCAGACAGAAAGACAGAGAGACAGGCAGGCAGGCTGGCAGACAAACACAGAGACAGCTTCTTTCGTTATACAGATACCCCATAATAACTTGGTAGAAGTAAAGCAATTAACTTAATACCCCGTTATTAATGAAGTACAGCACATAAATCCAGGCTGCAATTTATAACGTTTTGGAAAGAAAAGATAAAACTTCTTAAACAGCAACGTCCCACTCTACATATTGACAAAAATATAAAAATATCTAATAAACAATTTAATTTTGAAAGGTGATTTCGAAAACGAAACTGGGCAAGTAAAGTTAACAGTCGATATCAGGCTTGCTACTATAAACTAGCTCATTATACATACGCGTGACGAAATCCGTATTTGAGCCTTGGGATACACAAAGTCTGTAGAGTGCAGAGAAGCGACAAGGTCAACTGAAAGCACACATAAAGAAATAATTTCCATACTGCTGTCTGGTGCATGTAAAAGAAGCACAGTCGCCGTGGTGACAAGTTCAGCTGTAGCTATATTCATGCAACAGAATTCTTATATATTTGATGTGGTTTTGACCGCGCATCGTCGTTAATATGAGGAAATAAAATGCCGACTAGATACATCAGATGATTTTTATTGCAGATCTTATTGCTTGCTCACCATGTTTCCGGCACCATTATGCCCATCATCAGGAGCTCCAGAGTATTATAGAAGTGGTTGCTGCGGTTTAGCCCGCAAACCGGACACATAACCCTCAGCTCCACACCATACTGACAACTTGAAAACCAAAGCACCAAATATCACAGGCAGCAACCACTTGCATAATACTCTCGAGCTCCTGATGATGGGCATAATGGTGCCCGAAACATGGTGAGCAAGCAATAAGATCTGCAATAAAAATCATCTGGTGCATCTAGTTGGCATTTTATTTCCACATGGAATTCCTATATGTTCAAACAATATATAATAACTAATAAACCCAAGAAAGTCCTCAAGTTCTGACACAGCGTGTTATTCTTACCTTGCTAGTATCACATTTTTATGACGTAACTGAGATCTAACCAATGCGGATGAGGAAGTTCTGTTTATATAATATGTTTATTGAACTGGTCCTATCCATAAGTTCATGCCCGTAGTCAAAAACCCGAGAAGTAGGTTCTACCTACGACACAGTTGATAGAAACGCGTGTAATTTCAACTTTCTGCCCGAATCGCATCGCTGCACAAAGCTGACAGACTTATCACTTCACAAACATGAACCAAGTTAATTTCTACTACTTTCAAAAGATGATACTTGGAGGGTGTTCTTGTTCATGAGCTTGTCAACACCTCATCGTTACACACATAAAAAGTCGGTAAAATAACGTTATGAAACCAGAGAACAGAACACTCTATGAAGGTCACAATAGTCCCGTATTTTTCTTATTGCGAGCAATGACTTTTCACATTCCATACATGTTTTGTTATGGCGGTGACTTTGCAGTTTACAGTAACAAGCGGCAAATCTCTTATTGACTTCAGATTTGTAATGGATAACGTTGGCTAGAAGGACCGCCAAGAACTGAAGGACGATTATAAAATGAATGTGAAATTTGTAATAATTTAAAATTTCTATTGTTCCTGAAATTTTAATGGAAGGAAACATTGTGGGTCACGAGATGACAATTTATTCTTATGGAAAGATAAATGAAATTGGGTCTCTTACGCGTGTTAACGTGGTAGTTGTAGACACCCCCCCCCCTTCTTTTGGACATAAGAAAATAGGTATTAAAAATGGTAAAAATGTTGTAAAATTACGAGTATAGCGATTAGTACTTAATTTTCAGGCTGACAGACAAAATACACAAAATATAAAACTGCTCTTTTTTAATAACATCTTTCGTTCACTTTACTGAACCGTTTCAATTGCAGTTTATATGTTGGTCACTTTATCAGTAATGAAACATGGAACACAGCAAAAAATCAAAGCCCACTTCTTGTAGTAGAGACCTTAGGTCTTCGTCTCTATTAGCATCTTTCGACGAATTGTTCTTCTACTCCGAAGATGAATTCAGTAAGCTTTTGAAAAACTTTCATATATTTCTACCAGCTTATATGATTTTTCATCTCAGAAAACAGTATTCCTCTTAATATTTCGATAAATTACTCTTTAAAACATTACTTTCAGAAACAGGCAAACTAAGAAAGTTTTTAAGGTTTCAGTTCACACCTTTGAAACAAAACCCTTACATGAAACAGGCAGTCCTGAGATCGAAAAAAGGATGTTGTAAACTAAGAAGAGAGAATTTTTATATTTTTTGCAACATACATTATGATAAAATTACGCAACATAAACCAACGAAATGCACACTTTTCAAATTAATGTTTTAACTCGATTTTTTACATCTTCTACATGCTTCGAACCTCACAGCTTCAACAACAGGAAGACAGTCTGTACACGCAGTTCCTTATGTTATGTTTTTCATGCTTTCATTTAAGCAGTCTAACAGGTGGAAGAGTCTATTCGAACATCACAAAAATTGCGTTTACAGCTGTCTTCCTGATTACGAAACCCAAGGGGTCAAAAATCGAATTAAATCATTAAATTGAAAAGTGTGCATATCTTTGGTTTATGTTGCATAATTGCATAACAAATATTACGTTACCGGATAATGTTAGAGACAAAAACCCGTCCTTCGTTTGTCTCGCCGAGTTATTAACTAATGCGGGCAATGAACATGACCTAGAAATTGATCACGACAGATATATTGTAATCAGTAATAACACGCTGTAAGAGTGAATGGATTCAGTACATGGAGACTGTCGTATTTGGTGGAGGTTTCTATACAGTACACTTGTCGTGATATAACTACTGTACTTACTGCATTTCCAACAAAGAAACCCAGTAAGCTAACCTTACTGGAAAGGGATTAAATCGCAAATAATTTACAGATTCTGTAGTGGAAGAAGTCAGAAACGCTTATAACTTTACAGGAAGGAAACCAGATTATATAAAATTAGAAAAAGGTTTAAAATGACCTTGAAAAACTAAAGTATGTGGAATCATTTTCACCTCTAACATATATGTTTGAAGTGTGGCTGATATTTTTATAATGATCACCAAACACTTGCTCTCCTAGAATGGCGCTTATGGTACTGAGTTTCACAATTCTTGTGTGCCTTATTCTGACGTCTTTCTTAACACATATGTTCTCCTACATATGGAGTACCCTTCCCCCATTTAACAGAACTTTTTGGAATCCCTTTCAAAATTACGAATTTTGACAGGTTCAAAGTGAGACATAGGTAAGGGATTTGAAGACGCAGACGTCTAGAGACATGCACAGGCCTATGACATGGAATTCAAAAAATTGTCCAGGATTCGTTAATGTTTGTTTTATAAATCAATAATATGATTAATTTTGTAATAATAAACATTCAGTGTCTAAAACATATACAGGATCGATTACCGGATTCTTCACCCTCTTACGTACCAAACCCTTACCGCGGTTTTCAGTAGCCATCCATATAATAAGTTTATTATCAGTCATACACACCATATATAGTATAATGCAAACTAAGATACGGGGGCTACATGTTTCGACCGTCTATGGTCATCTTCAGGCCCTATTTTTGAACTAGTCCAAGTCTTATTCTTATGTAGATTGACGGAGTTAGCTTGACGAGCTATAAATTTCACATTTGTCATAGTTCAAAAATAGGGCCTGAAGATGAACATAGACGGTCGAAACATACAGCCCCTGTATCTTAGTTTGCATTATACTGTACATGGTGTGTATGACTAATAATAAACTTATTATATGTAATAGAATCACACCGGGATAACAAATGTGAAAAAAAAGTAGCCATCCGTTTTCATAACTCAGAGTGTTTACACAGGTTGTTACAAAATAAACCGCTATCTTCCAGGTGAGGTACAAATTGCAATTAAATTATCTTTTTCTTTCTTTCTTTCCTTTTCTTCTTAGATGGCACTACAGCCCAATGCCAACCTTCGTCACCCTTTCATTTATATGCCTAATTAAAAGTATATGAACTTATATATATATATATATATGTGTGTGTATATAATTTTGTTAAGCTTAGAGCTATTGAATCATGTAAATAAAGAGGCAATCATTCGTTTCATCACGGTAGTGATAAACCGCGCCATTACTGCCGGACATACTTACCGATTCATGTACTGGCAAAATGTGTTACCTGAAGCGTCACTGGTAGACTCTGTAAGTTATCACAACAAAGGAAAATTGTAAATAACACAGGCTGCCTGTCATCAACGGAAGTGAATCTTATGCGTTTTTCCTTATGATCTTCTTGCGTTTCTTCTCACTTGCACGGTGATCAGAAGAAAAAAACACCCAGTTTAGTGGTGGTTTGAATTCAGTTCTCCAAATAGGAGTTAAGTGCAGGTTGATTTTACAACAAGTCAAAGGATCATACCGTAACACGTCAGATAATTCACTTACGCTACGCTACAACCAGTAATCTGGGGTAGCGTAGTGGTTAAGGCGCTGCGGTACTAGTCGGACGGTCCCGGGATCGATCCCTGGTCGTGTCACTTGGGATTTTTTTCCGTGGTTCCTTCCGACAAAATCATGTGCCCTGAGGTCGACTCAGCCTCTGAAAATGAGTACCAGGAATTTCTTCTGAGGTAAAGGCGGCCGGTGCGTTTGACTGAAGAGCTACCACCCTTGTAGTGCCGAAAGTCGAGAAGATCTGGGGCCTTAACCTACCCGGAACCCCTAGGGCCACCTCGGCCTGTCGCGGGAGACCTTTACTTTACTTACAACCAGCAATCTGCGCATGACCGTGTTGTGTTCAGATAGTCGCCCCAATGGAGTTCCCGGTACTATCCCAAGGTAGTCTATTTGAAATTTATGGTAGACATTGTAGCATTGGGACAGCTTTTTCCCTGGATTTTTGTTTCTCCCTCATCACAATCATTCTACCAAATCCCGCAATCGCATTCAATCGCCTACCCTCGATGAAACCTGAGTGACAGAGCGTCGTTAAATAAAACATTTATATGAAAGTGAAAATCATTTATTTTGCACACTTAGCTATTCTGGCCACTGCATATGTCTGCTTTAACGGTACTGCTGTCAACTCCCTAATTGTCATTGCATCATTTGTATGTGGGTCTGAAGGCGCGTCAGTATCCACGGCTATATAGAGTGTCTTTTGGGTTGAAGTCCCTTCGAACGGAACGTGATGCAAAAGACATACTCTGGTTGAAAATAGGGATTACTTTTCTTGAACACGATCCGATACGCCCTACACTGATGTGCAAGGCTATATTAGACATTAATGTTTGAACTACTCTTGGATTTTTGCAGTAATAGCGTGACCATAAGCTGACTGGCTTCACTTTCCAATTATTTTTCATACTTAGGGTCTGACATGTTATTGGTAAATGTTACTTTTAGTACACCTATTTGATGAATGTAACCTCTCTCTCCTTACACAGTTACACAGTTTGTAAGCCTTTGTAAGCCTTCAGTCTCAAATACGAAAGTCTTTATTTCAGTAGTATTCAAACTGTCTCCCGTGGAACCCTGGAGTTTCCAGCGAGATTTCTGGGGTGTCGGCAAGCACTTTTCCTCATAATGAAACTTATAAAATAATTATAAGTTTTGTAATTTCATTTTTTACTTATCTTCCCATCTTATTCATGATCTCTAAAAGCAGAATCAAGGTTTTCTTAAATGTGAGGAAATATTTCCTTTTTTCAACTAAAACTTACTTTAAAATATCTTATTTCATTTTTATATCCGAAAAAGTACTCTTTAACTTGCAGTGGTTGAGCGAAAAATCGGATTTAACCACTGGGGTTCCAAAGAAGTTAACAGTCTAAAGACTACTGTCGCACTTATTCACTTAACCATTATAACCAAGTAATTATTACAAGTAATGTAGAAACACAAGCGAAACTGGACTCAGTCAATATTAATCATATATACGACTGCCATTATTTCGTAATTATGGATTTCGGCCAAATATTTTTCCGCAGAAGCAGACATTAAGGAGGGACATTTAATGTTTTGACCGCAAAAGCTACACGCTGATTTCTAATTCTGTATCCATTTATTACCTCAGCGTCGTCTGATGAGGAAGTTTTCCAACGCCAGTAACCGCATTAGAGTGACATCCGGCGTTGCGTATTTGCTAGTTTCGAAATCTTGATCGGATGTTCTTCTTTAACCTTTCAGGGCACATATAGGCTGAAAATCAGAAACATAAATAGCATCATCTCTAAAATTACCATAAAAGTAAGGCAAGGGGCAATGAAAAAGTTTAACACAAATATTGAGATTGTTTAAAAAAATTGGAGGGGGAAACAGTCTTAAACTAGAATTATTTCATTTACCAACTTTAATGCACAATTCTTTATTCATTAACATATGTATGTTACACTACTACTCTCGACATGTTTCGAGCATTAACATGCCCATCTTCAGGAGGACAAATTACATTCACACAGCATCTGGTATCGTCGCTCTCTGTAAACGGCTGTACAGTACACCGGTTGAGAGCGGATTGCAGACTAGTAGCGCAGTGCCTTAGCCACTACGCTACCCCAGGCCCCCGCATTAAAGTTCGTAAATGGAATAATTCTATACTATGATGCACGGTCGAAAAAACATCAAAGTCTTAAACTAATAACTCCAATGTTTCTAATTTACTAGGCGTCATAAGCATAATACTGTCATAGTAACAACTGTAACAAATTAGGAACATACTTCCTCATAGGACTATAATAAGAGAGGGTTTACTGATTTGTATGTGTATTACAAGACCATGTAGACACGCAATGCATATATCACACTGCTGTAACTTGTAGTTGGTAGATTCGTGTTCTTAAGTATTAGATATAATTGTGGTTCTAAAAATTACTGTTAAATTTTTAATATTCTTGAAGGAAGATACTTGATTTGTATGTATAAATTCTAACTACATTTCTCCCATCCGCAAGCCACTAACTTTCGGTACTGAAATTTCAACGGCAGTCTCATATACTTTCAGAAGTAGCTGAAACATTTTCCCCACATCTCATCCCACGGAGTATGGTTGCCTTGAAAGTCCGCATATTGCATCTCGACACCCTATGTGACGTTTTATCGCACAGATATTTATGTCCAAGCAAGTTAAATTAGTGAAGATGTGGCGCTGCAAAATTTGTAGTCAGTGAATCGGGTTCGAATTTGTGTTAAGCTACCGGCTGTATTGACGCACTTCCATTTGATCCAGAACTGAATTCTGCCCCCATTCAAGTAACTGTGTAGTATTTTTACAAGACACTAAAATACCATCCTTATTACTCTATCAGTTAGGCTTGAAAAAAATAAACAACCATATTTTTAAGTGTCGCTCTTTTTAAAGTATCAGAGGGTGACGCAAATATTCACATCAAATTCAGGGACCATGCCTGTCATAAATGGCCCCCACCTCCAAAGACATTTCTGCTCATTCGACTGCCATATTAAGTAACATTACTAATAACATTGGATCTGGAAAGTCGAATAGGTGCAACATCTTTTGTTTCGAGAAAAAAAAACTCAGCGTACTCTCCTGCTCTGATACCAGCTGAATCTCCTGCATCCGTCCTGTAACTGATAACAAAGGTTTCCCTTAGCAGAAGTGTCGGAGTGTTTGAGCCCAGTGGCTACTGGAACTACACCACATCCTCCGGTGTACAGCCACATCTACAATCCCTTCGCAGGTCTTCACTTCTTTCCTCCACCAGGCTACACAATCGTACATGCCCGTGACGTTGCAGTTCTACCTGCAAAGAATAATTTCACATTCGATTATCTGGATCTTGATAAATCCAGGCAAAATGTCGTTTGTGCGAAATTGGCTGCCAGATGGGTTGTGAAACATTCATAGTAACGGACTGTGTCTTGTAGGTACCTGACATGCAGCAGGATATCTACAGTGTTGCGTTTGGGTTGCACTCTAATACACGTGTATCTGTTGTTATTTCGGAAGTGGAAAAAGTGAAATTTTAAGTTGCTAGTTACAGGTTACACGTTCTGGAATATTTAGACCAGGACTGGCTAACATGCTGCTCTGGAGGAAAGTATTTGAGGCCCTCGGTCACCCGAATAGTTTCAGTAATACAATTTAATATAGGATAATATGTCTATGAAACATAATATGGTAATATTATTCGCACAGAAAATGTTTAGAAACCACAACTCATCACTTTTAAGGCAGCACACAGTAAACGTTTCATTCGTTGTGTTTTACCCAGTTCAGAACGGCTTACTATCTTGTCATGTAAATCGTACTTTCAACTTAACGTATTGTTGGCAAATAACGGAGATCCAGTCAGTTAAACCCCATCTTTTTCTATATGCGTACACACACGTGCGAACCTCAGGCGAGTCCTTAGAGAATCCCGTGGCCCTCCTGTGGGTTGAAGTTCGCCAGCCTGACTGAGACTGTCGATAACTTTAGTCGGAAACTAATTCTTGATCTGTCAGAAAGCCCCACCCCCCAAAAAGAAGATAAGTCTGAGTGAAAACTCTTATTATAAATTTGCTGTTTTTTTCTTCGCTGTGCCTACTGAAGAATAGTGGTTCGATTCCCTGCAGGAGGAAGACTCTCCTATCCAAAACCCCCAGACCGGCTCTGGCTCGCACTCTACTTTATGTTTCAGGGCCTAACGGATGCTCTTTACCTTAGGGTAAAGTGATCGAAGTATAAAGCTAACCAATTCTATATTTCCAATGCCCTGACGATTTCATAGTTGGTGCAGTGAGAATTTTACTTTTCACCATATGATCAGTCAATTCGAGTTCAAATATTTATCGTACTCTGTAATCTGAAGAAAGATAATGTTCTCATTTCTAAAGCTTTCTTTGTGCCTTTGCAAAAAAAAAAAAAAAAAAACCCCTTTCATAAAGAAGATAAGTTTGC
>JGI24700J35501_10930712_pt1 | contig 19585 bp, 15 predicted proteins | sample TergutTh196P1_FD_35501 | JGI IMG/M metagenome (IMG submission 35501)
CCCCCCATGCTTTTTGGCGGTACGGCTTTTATATATAACAACAAAAACGGCATTTTCAACCACGGGTGTTCGCGGCGTAAAGGCTTTGCGCGGCAGGCTGGATAGTATGTCCGGCGATGGTTTGACATCATGCTTTTACGGAGGCGCATAGAGAAAAAACACAAAAAATCCTTAAACAGGCATTGAAATGCCTCGCCCTTGGCCGAATGGCTAGGCGACGGTAAGCAATGAAACGCGCGTAAAAAAACTCTCATAAAGGCACGGTCGGGCAACAAGCATCCGGCAACGTGTTACGAGACGGATCCGATCTGCTTTTATGAAGGGTTTTATTTTATAGAAAAAGGCCGCCCGCACGGGCTGCCAATCTTTTTGCAGCAAAGGCAAGTTGTGGAGGCAATTTGAAACACTTACTGTCATTCGGCATTTATGCCGCACGCCCCTTGCCGCTTTTTGCGACAGGAGGTGCAAGGTAAAACAAGAACCGGGAGCCGCTAAAAAGCCCTGTTAGGGTATTGGCGAACTCCCCTTAAAGGCGGGATCGAAAGGGCTGTTAGCCCGGCGGTTCTGCCGTGGAAAACGCGGGAACCGCATTCGGCCGCGTCTTAAAAACATTTTCTGGAGGTTTTTTTCCAATATGAAAAAAACAGTTTTAGCTTTTCTTTTGTTGACCGCACTTGTCGTGATTCCTGCAATGGCGCAGGATGAAGCCTTTGTAACCCCGCCCACGCCCGTACAGGCAATTACACCGGTGCAGGCGCAGACGCAGACCGTGAACTTTGCCAGCGAAAGGCCTCAGTTCCTTTATTTCGCCTTGGGCGTGCCGATGGCCTACAACCTGCGCACCGAAGATATGCACGCCGGCAGGAACTTCAGCATTGGCTTTGTGGTAATTGACAATATGACCGTCGGCTTTGACCACCTGCACATAGCCGGGGCCTTTGAAGGCAACTTGATGAGGATCGGGTACTTCTTTACAGACACCATTGGCGCGGCCTTCGGTGTAGGTTCGGCTTACGGCCTTGTTCCTATCTCTGGTACTGCTAACAACAATTGGGAGTCTGGCGCTGCGATAACAATGGGTCTTATGGCGAACTTGTTCCAGGGCCGCTCGAACATCGGGCTTACGCACGCGCTTAGGGTGCGGGTAGACTATGCGGCTTTGGCGGAGCAGTTTGCGCACGGTTCGCTGGTCTTCACTTTTGGAGTAGGCTTCGGGCTTTAGTCCCGGAGAAGGATGCAAACAAACGATGAAAAAACGATTTGTAATTTTGCTGGCGGCGGCAATGTTTATTCTGCCGCTGGCGACTGTCAGTGCCCAGCAGGACAGTTTTAGCTTTATGTCCTTTGACATCGGCTACGGCATGAACTTTAACATGGCTAGCGACAATGTAGGTTCCCTGCAGTCATTTGGCATAAACTTCCGCGTGGCAGACCCGATCATCATTGGCGGGGTGTTCCGGCGGACTTCGGACGGGACTGCAGCGGTGGCGGGGCAGCACACCAGCACCATGCTTAGGGTGATGTACGACATAATGCCCATGTTGCGCGGCGTGCTCAGCTTTGGCCAGCACTCAATTGGCACGGGAACCGGCGTGCTCTATACCGGGCTGGGCTTCGAGGCCGTGCCGTTCCGCCGGCAGGTCGGCGGGCTTGTTACCGAGTTTAAAATGGTAACGGAGTACCTTTTCCGGCCTGATACGAGTCTTCCCGCCGCTCAACAGGGCGGCATTGAAAACGGCACTCTCATTTTCGGCCTTGTCTTGGGCATAGGTTTTTAATTATGGCTGTCCGGGGGTTGCGCATCTTTAGTTGGTTCCCCCGGACAAGTCCACCGTCTTTTGGGGAGGGGCGGGAGTGGCGGCCGCAGGGTTTTTCCTGCGGCCGCCGCCTTCCGTTTTCTCCCGGGGCGGTTTTGTGGCACACAGCCTATTTGCGCAAGCAAAGATAAGGAAGAAAGATGAAAAAGTGCTTTATTTTGGCGGGGTTGGTTCTGTTTGTATGTACGGGCTTGTTTGCCCAGAATATCGACAGGGTAACCAGAAGCGGCTCGACGATTTCCGTGCGTTTTACCAACGGGAATACCCATAACCACTCGCTTAGTAGCAGTCAGACCTATATCGGGCACGGCCGCGACTTTGTTTTGGTAAGGGACGGCAGGAACAGGCTCATAACCTTGGGCTTGAGCGGCGGAAGCATAAGGCAAATAGCCACAGTCGCCGACAGTTTTATCGAGCAAAGCTCCAACATTTCGGTTAGCGGCGATACTGTTACCGTAACCAGCGGCGGTTCAACCCGCAGGTATAACCGGCAGTTGCGCCTGTAGCGAAATCCCCGGCAAGCCAGCCTTGCTTGACAAGGCGCACCTTGCCGCAACGCCCCGCACGGGGCGTTTATTCGAACCAAAGCCCTGCGCCGGCAGTTTTGCGGCACAGGGCATTTTGCGCAAGCAAATTAAGGAAGGAAGCAGATGAAAAAAAGTAAAAACATTGGCCTTTTAACCGCCGCCGCCCTTGCCGGGCTGGTAGCGATGGCCTGTAACTGGTATTCCGCCGAGTTTGTGCATCCCCCGCTGTATGAAATAGACGGGAATTTTACCTTTATTCCAGAGACAGGGGTTATTACAGGCCTTAGCCCGGTCGGTCTAGCGGCAGTTGCTGGCGGGATGACCACACTTAATATCCCGTCCACCATAGGCGAAGATAACGTGCCGGTAACAGGCATTGAGAATTATGCCTTTTTCTTTAGCGAAGACGAAAATGATCCTGGACTGCTAACCGGCGTTACTTTACCCAACGGAATTACCTTCATTGGGGATTATGCGTTTGCAAACAACCGGCTGCAGAGTCCTCTTACCATACCCAACAGCGTTCAGCAAATTGGGGAAGGTGCGTTTGCGAGGAACCAACTGACTTCAATTAACCTCCCCACCAATAACCCCAACTTTACGGTTATTGCGGATGTCTCGTTTGCATTCAACAACCTTAACTCGATTTCCATACCTAGCAGCGTTACGTCCATTGGTGAAGGGGCATTTGATAGCAACAGCCTTAGCTCTGTTAGCATACCCGCCACCGTTAATTCCATTGGTGATAACGCCTTTTATGAAAACGATCTAAATGAGGTTATCTTTCATGGAAGTCCAACGATTGGTGATTTTGCATTTGGCGATCTCGATACCGAAGATATTATTTACGTTCTTGAAGATGAATCAGATAGACCGATTACTTTCTTCCGGGACGGCAACACTTGGGATTGGAATTAGCCCCAATCGCCGGCACCCAATGGACTAGAGACTAACAGACAATCCTCCTTCCGGCCTGCTTACGACCGGCAGGCCGGTTTTTTTTGCGATTTTTTCCCCACGGACTAAAGCGTGCCGCATCTGCCCGGCAGTGGTAGCCCGGAAAAAGCCCTACGGGGCTTTTTTTGCCGGAGCATCTCGGATCGCTTCACACAGAAAGATAAAGATTAAAAACGAAGGCCGATTTTTCATCAAAAACATACTGGGCGGTGAGCTGGCTTCTGTCGTAACGAATTCGGCCAGAAAAGAGAAACAGCTTTACCGTTTGCTTGTAACAAAGAAGCGTTTTACCGTTCTTCAAAAGGCAGGAGTCCTGTATCCCCGCTTCCGGGCGGGAAACAATCAGCTTTTCGAGTTTGCCGAAGACCTCCGCCCTTTCCGGATAGGTTTTAAGTATTTCTTCCTTAAACTTGAGCATAGAATCGCGATAAATCAATTGTCGCATCGTCGGAAACCTCCTCAAGGATTTTCGTGGCATCCGCTTTTTCTTCACTCGTCCAAGGCAAGGTATCCGCCTCGAAGTTGTACACCGACTCTATCGGAATTATCCCTCCCATCGGGGTATTTTCATATACAGCGTCATGAGTAATATGGGACAATTTTCCGGCCTTTTTACCGGTAATGAAAAACGCGACATCTTGTATTATTTCAATAGCCTTGGGCGAAAAAGAGGAGTAGTCCGGCTCTTGAATCGCATAGTGAGCGTGTTTTTTCACTCGGCCAATACGCTCCTTGACCACTTTTATTTTTTCAAACTCCATACGGAAAAGCTCGTCTTTGGCGGCAAAATCAGGGACAGGGCCGAACCAGTGCTTGATATAAGTAATCTCCGTAAGGGTTTTCTTAAAATGAGCATGATGGAAAGCGTCAATCATTATGAGACCTTTGTTTATCTGGACACTGCCCAATCCGGGCGTAGTTTTAAGCAAAGCAAGTACCGTATTGTTAAAAACCAATTTATTCATTTAATCCACCAGCTCCTGTTCCTTTAGAAAGTTATCCATATATACAATATACGGGGTTTTGCCGATTTTTTCAATGGGCATTTTCCCGGTTTGGGCTTGCCAGACCCGCCCGGCAGGGTTCCTCCCGTTAGCCCCAGACCAAGGGCTTGCTTGCCCACGAACTCGGTTTTGTTCATACGGCGAATTCAAGCACGCCGCGCTTGGCCGCCTCAAGCTCTCCGCTTTGGATCAGCCGGTAAATGTCTATCAGATTTTGTTCGAGGTCTTCCAGATCGGTTCCTTGGGTCGGGTGCTCCGGGTAGTCGTCAAGATACCCGACATAGATGCCGTTTTCCGTTTCGTAAGTGTAATTCAGCTTTACATTGACCATGCTCCGACTATACGCGATTTTTCCTGTTTTTTCAATGGGCATTTTCCCGGTTTGGGCTTGCCAGACCCGCTCCGGTAAAAAATCCCTGCGATTTTTTGGCTTTTCTCTAAAAAACCATAATTTTGACACAATTGCATGGTAAAATCGACTTGTCATGAAAAAGGATACGTTTTACCGGCAGGGCTTGGGGTGGGAAAAAACCGCGTCCGGCTGTAACATAAGCTTTTCACGGTTGGTTATATGGTTAGGATGAAAATTTTCCGGGGCTTAAACTTGCCGACAATAATGCTGGCTTTATCGCTGGCTTTTAGCATTATTTTTCCCGCCGCAAGGGCACACACCCAAGAAAGCGCAAGATTGGAACTTTCGCTCGACCGGGCAATCTCCCTAGCTGTGGAAAATTCCCTAGCCCTAAGACAAAATGCAATCGACCTTGACCTTTCCGCGCAAACCGCCAACCGAATTTGGGCGCAAGTCTTCCCCTCAATATCGGGCAACGTCGGGGTGGGGTATTCAAGCCCTCTTTTTACAAGCGGCGGCCCGGCCTTAAACAGCAACAGGCCGGATTACAGCGTGGGACTCGGCGTAACACTCGGACTCAACCCCGGCATACGCTATACAATAGAAAACATCAGACTGGCCTACCACCGAAACCTTTTGAGCTTTGAAGATGCCGTAAACCAACTGGAAATCCAGACAACACGCTTTTTTTTCGCCTCGATAGCCGAAAGAGACAGCCTTTACTTTCTGGAAGACATCTTTAACTTGGCGGAAATGCACTTTTTGCGCAACCAAATCTCCTTTGATAACGGCCTGTTGGGAGAAAGAGCCTTGATGCAAAGCAGACTCGGCCTAGAAACCGCCCGTTACAACCTAATCAGAGGCCGATCCGTCTATGCAATTAACATGGGCGAATTTTTGGCGCTGCTGGGACTCCCCCAAGATACCGACGCGCACCTTCTTGGCGAAATAAGCGTCGTCAGAATCGAAGCCGGCGCAGAGGCACTCATAAGAGAGCACCTGCCCCGACGGCCGGACATCGTCAGCCGGCGCTACGAGATAGAGCGGCTGGAAAATGCGGAAAGACAGATAACGCACTCCGCCCGTTCACCCTCCCTCAATCTGTCCGTAAACTGGGGCAGTGCGGGGAATAGAGCCTTCGGCGCACCCTTTGTGGACACAGTCCGGGGCAGCGCGACACTCTCCGTCCCCATAGATAGCTGGATACCGGGAACCACGGGCAGCCAAGCCGTGTATCGGGCGAATCAAGATGTAGAGCGGGCAAGGCTGGACTTAAACATAGCCACAGACGCGGCAGAAGTCCAAATACGGTCGCTCACGGCGAACCTTAGCAGCAGTTGGTATGCAATGGAAGTCGCCCGTTTAAGCTTGGAGATAGCCGAAAGGAACTACGAGCTTACAGAAGAAGGATTTTTAGCCGGCACGGTTGAATCCTTGGCCTTGGAAGACGCAAGGAACGACCTTGCAGATGCAAGACAACGCTTGCTGCAAAGCGAGCTTTCATATTTTAACATGGTTTTGGACTTGTCCAACGCCTTGAATCTTAACTGGCAAGAAATTACCAGAAATTTTGGAGTACAAGAGTGAAAAAGAGTAGAATCGTAAGCGCAGTGCTGATTTGCTTCATAGTGTTTTTTGCAGCCCTAATCGGGAATTTTTTCATACAGCAGAGAGTCGGAGCGCAAACCGCACCCGCAGGCGGCGGCGGGGGGCGCGCCCGGGGATCAACCCCCGTGCGCGTCGTTCCCGTGGAAATCGGCGTAATCGAAAGAGGCGTGGTAATCAACGGCGACGTGCTTGCCAGAAGCCAAGTTTCGATCTTCCCCACAGTCGGCGGGCGAGTCGTTGAAAGCAGCTTTAACATCGGGGATTGGGTAAACGCAGGGCAGGTCGTCGCAAGAATCGACCCGTCGCGGCCGGGGGAAGTCTTTTCGCACAGCCCCGTGCTTTCGACAGTGTCCGGCACCGTCTTGCACGCCCCCTTCAACGTGGGCGACACCGTAACGCCGCAGTCGGCCTTGTACATCGTGGGCGACCTTTCCTCCCTGCTTGTCGAAACCTTTGTGCCGGAACGCTTTGTATCGGCCATAACCCAGGGGCTTAGGGCGGGGGTGCACTTTGAATCCTTCCCCGGCGAAACCTTCCATGCGGAAATTTTCGAGGTAAGCCCCGTGCTTGACCCCCTAAGCCGCACCCTGCGCATAAACCTGCGCTTTATAAACCCCAACACGGGGGCGGCCGCATCCGACCCAAGAGTGCGGGCGGGAATGTTTGCCACAGTGTCGCTTGTAACCACCCGGCGGGCAAACGTGCCAGTAATCCCCAGGGCATCGATTCTTTACCTTGACGGGACACAGTTTGTGTTTACCGTGGACGAGGACAACGTAGTCCAACGGCAGGCCGTAACGCTTGGGTTGTACAACGAAGACAGCTTTGAAGTTTTGGCCGGCCTAAACTTGGGCGAAAAGGTTATCACCGCAGGGCAGAATTTCCTTGCAGAAGGTGATACTGTAATAATAGTAGACTAGCGGCACAATGTCGCAAAAGGAAGGGGTGTTGCAATGAATCTGTCCGGGTATTCCGTCAAAAGGCCTGTAACAATAGTCGTGTTGTTTGCCTTGGTCATAGGCATATCTGCGACAATTGTTCCCAACTTGGCCGTAGACCTGCACCCCTCGGTGCAACGGCCGGTGTTTTCGGTGCGAACCTACTTCCCCGGAGCCGGGCCGGAAGATGTCGAGCGCAATGTAACCGAGCACTTGGAAAGAGTGCTGTCGGCATCGTCGGGGCTGGTCAACATGACCAGCAACTCCCAGTTTCAAAGAAGCGACATCAACCTTGAGTTCGCCTACGGAACCGACATGGACCGGGCAATTGCCGACGCGCAAATCCTGATCAACCGGGTGGTGAACACCCTGCCGGACGGCGTTGATGCGCCAGTATTGCGCCGTTTCGATGCAAACATGGCCCCAATCATGCGCCTAGTCGTGCGGGGCAACTACCCGCCGGATCAACTGCGCATTTTTGCCGAAGACGAAATACAGGCCGCCATTGAACGCATCGAAGGCGTGGCAATGGCCGAGGTTACCGGGGGCGCAACCCAGATGGTTCTGGTGGAAGTTTCGCTAAACCGCCTTGCCGCCTTCAACCTTACATTGAACGACATTTCCAACGCATTGCGCGGCCAGAGCGTTTTGGCATCCGGCGGCAACCTTAGAATGGGAACACGCGAGTTCCAGATAATGACGGCCGAAGAACTGGTAAGCCTAGATCAGATACGCCGACTAGTCGTGCAAACAGTGAGCAACACCCACGCCGTGGGCAACGCCCAGGCCAGCCGGTCGCAGGTAATCCGCCTTGAGGACGTGGCGGACGTAAGGCTCGGCTTTAACGAAAACGCCACAAGAGTTCGCGTGAACGACGAAACCGGTGTGTACATCGGCGTTGTAAGCGAGAGCGACAGCAACAGCGTGCACGTCTCGAACAACGTAACCGCCGCCCTTTGGGAAATCAACAACAACCTGCCGCCGGGAATCACGCTGGAAGTGCTCAACGACAACACCACGATGATCCGTGCCACAATGTCGCAAGTTTACACCAACGCCTACCAAGGCGCACTTTTGGCCATGCTCGTCATTTTTTTATTTTTGCGCAATATCAAGGGAACCCTCATCATCGGCCTTGCGATTCCCGTGTCGATTTTTATTACCCTTATGGCAATGTCCGTTTTCGGCTTTACGCTGAATATGCTCACAATGACCGGTCTTATAATGGGAATGGGCATGACGACCGACGCATCAATCATCATTTTGGAGAACGTCTTTAAGTACCGGGAGCGCGGCGCAAAGCCCGATGTCGCGGCAATTTTAGGAAGCCGCGAAGTGATGAAGGCGATCATCACCGCGACGATTACGACAATCTGCGTGTTTATCCCCCTTGTCATTTTCCGCAACAGATTGCGCGAAATGGGGCTTTTGTTCTCTGACCTGATTTTTACGGTGATAATTTCGCTGTCGGTGTCGCTTTTGGTTGCCATTACCTTGGTTCCCAGCCTTGCCGGCGCGATCCTGCCCATTTACCCCCGGATGCAAAAACCGCTGGCCAACCCGATTTTGCGAAAAATCGACGATGTAATGGAAGGCGGCCTAAAAGCCGTGGAAAGAAAATACGCCGTGGCCTTGGACTACTGCCTTTCCAACCGGCTCATCATCGTGAGCTTGGCAGGCCTGATTTTGTTTTTCTCGTTTACGCAGTTTTCCGGCGTGGGCATGAACTTGAACGTGCGCACCCGTGTCGATGACATGATAACCGTCAACGTCGGCCTGCCGCGGGGAACGGCTATCGAAGTTACCGAAAGCATCGTCCTAGACCTGCAAGAAATAATCTTGGAAGAGGTGCAGGGGTTTAACAACATAATCGTAACAGCGCGTTTTATGAACAACAACCAGGGCGTGGTACAGCTTACCCTGCCGCCGCCAGCCCAGCAAATAGACACGCCCAACGACATTATCCGGAAACTTACCCCGCACATAAATTCTTTCCCCGGCGCACGCATTGGTTTTAGCGTCGGGCGCAACATCGGCGGGGGCGGCGGTGGAGGCGGCGGCGGCGGCGGTTTTGGCGGTGCGCCAATCCAAATTGCCGTAAGCTCCAGGGACTTTAACTCGCTAATGGCTACCGCCGAAGAGATTCAGGCGATTCTTGTCCGGTATATGCCCGAAATCGAAGACCCCGGAATCAACGTGGACGAGGGTGCTCCGCAGTTGAGGGTAGAGATTGATCGCGACCGGGCGGCGGCCTTTGGGCTTTCCATGTCGGCCATTGCAAGCGAAATCCGTACCGCAATGGACGGCTCCAATGTTACAACCATGACACAGGGCGACCGGCTGTTGAACGTGCGGGTGCGCCTGCGCGAGGAAGACCGCCGGGGCCTGCCCAGCCTTGACTCAATCTTTGTGATGACGCGCTACGGCGTGCAAGTCCCTGTTTCCAACGTCGCAAGGGTGGTCGAAGACCGCGCCCCCACAGCAATCCGCCGCGAGATGCAGCAGCGGGTGGTGCGGGTAACCGGCGGGCTTGAACCCGGCGCGGCGGCAACGGAAGTGCAGGGGCGCATGGAGGCCGTAATCGCCGCGAACCTTATCCCCCGGGATGGCGTTACAATCCGCTACCTGGGCGAGGCCTACGAGGTGCAGTCGTACATGAGGCAGTACCTGTTCATAATCGCCGTGGCGATCTTCCTAATTTTTGGGGTCATGGCCAGCCAGTTTGAATCCTTCGTTGACCCGCTGATCATCTTCTTCTCGATCCCCTTGCTCTTTATTGGCGTAGTCTGGATTTACAGACTCACCGCCCAGCCCATGACAATGTTCGCGGTGGTGGGGATAATCGCCTGTATAGGTGTGGTGATTAACGCGGGAATTGTGCTTGTGGACTATACGAACACGCTCTTGGCACGCGGCATGAAGGTGCGCGAAGCCTGTATCGAGGCGGGCAAACGCCGCCTGCGGCCGATACTTATAACGAGTATGTCAACGATCGTGTGCATGGTTCCCATCGCCTTTTTCCCCGGCATGGGCGCGGAGATGATTCAGCCTATTGGCAAAACCTTTGTGGGCGGGCTTTTTGTAAGCACGATTATGACGCTGTTTGTAATCCCGACGATGTACTCGCTGTTGAACTCCCGGCGCGACAAAAAGGCGGCCGTTGCAATAGAAGAAAACGAAGTGGTTGAACACGCGGCATAAATGCCGAGCGTAAAGAATTGGATTGCTCCCGCACAGCGGGATTGATTATAGAGATTGAGCGTACCGCAAGGTACAAAGAGAAGAGGTTTTTCAATGAATTTATCCGGGTATTCCGTCAAGCGGCCTGTTACGATTGTGGTGCTGTTTGCTTTGGTAATAGGCATTTCGGCGACAATCGTTCCGAACTTGGCCGTAGACCTGCACCCGTCGGTGCAAAGGCCGGTGTTTTCCGTCCGCACAAGCTTTCCCGGAGCCGGGCCGGAAGATGTTGAGCGCAATGTAACCGAACATTTGGAAAGAGTTTTGTCCGCATCCAGCGGGCTTGAAAACATGGTTAGCACATCCGTCTTTGAATTTAGCTTTATCAACCTTGAGTTTGCCTACGGGACAGACATGGACAGGGCGATTGCCGACGCGCAAATTCTTGTAAACAGAATTGTAAACACCCTGCCGGATGGGGTAAACGCACCGACAATACACCGTTTCGACGCAAACATGGTTCCAATCATGCGCCTAGTCGTGCGCGGCAACTACCCGCCCGACCAGCTTCGTGTTTTTGCCGAAGACGAAATACAGGCCGCCATTGAACGCATAGAAGGCGTGGCAATGGCCGAGGTTACCGGCGGGGCGCGGCAGATTGTTCTTGTGGAAGTGTCGCTAAACCGCCTTGCCGCCTTCAACCTTACCCTTAACGATATTTCCAACGCATTGCGCGGCCAGAGCATTCTGGCATCCGGCGGGAACCTTAGAATGGGAACGCGCGAGTTCCAGATAATGACAGCCGAAGAGCTAGTAAGCCTAGATCAGATACGCCGCCTTGTCGTGCAAACCATAAACAACACACACGCCGTGGGCAACTCCCAGGCCAGCCGGTCGCAGGTAATCCGCCTTGAAGATGTGGCGGACGTAAGGTTCGGCTTTAACGAAAACGCCACAAGGATTCATGTTGACCAGCAGACAGGCGTGTACATCGGGGTTATCAGCGAGAGCGACAGCAACAGCGTGCGCGTGTCGAACAATGTAACGGCCGCCCTGTGGGAAATCAACAACAGCCTGCCGCCGGGAATCACGCTGGAAGTGCTCAACGACAACACGACCATGATCCGCGCCACAATGTCGCAAGTTTACACCAACGCCTACCAAGGCGCACTTTTGGCCATGCTCGTTCTGCTTTTGTTCCTGCGCAACTTTAGGGGAACCTTCATCATCGGCCTTGCGATCCCCGTGTCGATCTTCATTACCCTTATGGCAATGTCCGTTTTCGGTTTTACGCTGAATATGCTCACAATGACCGGGCTAATAATGGGCATGGGCATGACGACCGACGCATCAATCATCATTTTAGAGAACGTCTTTAAGTACCGGGAGCGCGGCGCAAAGCCCGATGTCGCGGCAATTTTAGGAAGCCGCGAAGTAATGAAGGCGATTATCACGGCCACCATTACGACAATTTGCGTGTTTATTCCGCTTATCATTTTTAGGAACAGACTGCGCGAAATGGGGCTTTTGTTTTCCGACCTGATTTTTACGGTGATAATTTCGCTTTCGGTGTCGCTTTTGGTTGCCATTACCTTGGTTCCCAGCCTTGCCGGCGCGATTTTGCCCATTTACACCCGGATGCAAAAACCGCTGGCCAACCCGATTTTGCGAAAAATCGACAGCATAATGGAAGGCGGCTTAAAAGCCGTGGAAAGAAAATACGCCGTGGCCTTGGACTACTGCCTTTCCAACCGGCTCATCATCGTTGGTTTGGCTTTTTTGATTCTGTTTTTCTCGGTAACGCAGTTTTCCGGCGTGGGCATGAATATGAACGTGCGCACCCGTGTCGATGACATGATCACGATCTCCGTAGGTATGCCACGCGGAACCGCAATCGAGGTTACCGAAAGAGTGGTTTTCGACCTGCAAGAAATAATCATGAACGAGATAGAGGGCTTTAACAACATCATTCTGACGGCGCGGCTGGGCGGCAACAACCAGGGCTTTGTCCAGCTTACCCTGCCCCCGCCAGCGGAGCAGATCGACACGCCCGACGACATTATCCGGAAGCTCACCCCGCACATAAACTCCTTTCCCGGCGCCCGCATTGCGTTTAACGTAGGGCGCAACATCGGCGGCGGGGGCGGCGGCGGAGGCGGCGGTTTTGGCGGGCCACCCATACAGATTGCCGTAAGCTCAAGGGACTTTAACGCATTAATGGCCACCGCCGAAGAGATACAGGCGATTCTTGTCCGGTATATGCCCGAAATCGAAGACCCCGCGATCAACGTTGACGAGGGCGCACCGCAGTTAAGGGTAGAGATTGATCGCGACCGGGCGGCGGCCTTTGGGCTTTCCATGGCGGCAATTGCCAACGAGATTCGCACGGCAATGGACGGCTCCAATGCTACAACCATGAGCCAAGGCGACAGGCTTTTAGATGTGCGGGTACGCCTGCGCGAGGAAGACCGCCGGGGCCTGCCCAGCCTTGATTCAATTTTCGTGATGACGCGCTACGGCGTGCAAGTTCCCGTTTCCAACGTGGCGCGGGTGGTCGAAGACCGCGCCCCCACGGCAATCCGCCGCGAGATGCAGCAGCGGGTGGTGCGGGTAACCGGCGGCCTTGAACCCGGCGCGGCGGCAACGGAGGTGCAGGGGCGCATGGAAGCCGTAATCGCCGCGAACCTTATCCCCCGGGATGGCGTTACAATCCGCTATTTGGGCGAGGCCTACGAGGTGCAGTCGTACATGAGGCAGTACCTCTTCATTATCGCCGTGGCGATCTTTCTAATCTTTGGGGTAATGGCCAGCCAGTTTGAATCCTTCGTTGACCCGCTGATCATCTTCTTCTCGATCCCCCTCTTGTTCATTGGCGTAGTCTGGATGTACAGGTTCACAAACCAGCCGATGACGATGTTCGCCGTGGTCGGGATAATCGCCTGTATAGGTGTGGTGATAAACGCGGGCATTGTGCTTGTGGACTATACGAACACGCTTTTGGCACGCGGCATGAGGGTGCGCGAGGCCTGTATCGAGGCGGGCAAACGCCGCCTGCGGCCGATTTTGATAACCAGTATGTCAACGATTGTCTGCATGGTTCCAATCGCCTTTTTCCCCGGCGTGGGCGCGGAGATGATTCAGCCTATTGGCAAGACCTTTGTGGGCGGGCTTTTTGTAAGCACGATTATGACGCTGTTTGTCATTCCCACGATGTATTCGCTTTTGAACTCCCGGCGCGACAGGAAGCTGGCGGTTGCCGTAGAGGACAACGAGAGCGAGGCAGTGGAACACGCGGCTTAAATGCCGGGCTTAAGAGCCGGGCGACGGCTTGCGGGAGGCTCCGAAAATCGAGGTTTTTGGGGCTTCCCGAAAATTTTTTGAAAAAATTTTTGCAAAAGCATTGATTTTTTTTTCGAAAGATGATAGAATTGTATTAAGAGCTGATGAATATGGTCAAACCCGGCGGTTTGGGTGTTATTCTTAAGATGTGCAGGGTCTGTGCCCTTAGTATTCTATCAAATCTAGACATTGTGTCCCGCAGTTGGCGGTTTACTCGAATAGGCTTTGCCCAAAATGGGCATTTTTTCGGTCATTAGTTTCGCCGTTGAGCGATACATATAGATTTATTTTGAAGAGAGGAAAAAAGCAATGAAAAAGTTAAAAACGCCGACGCTTCGACGGCTGTTTGTAGCTGTAGCCGTATCGGCCTTGGCCGCCTTCGGGGCTACTTCTTGTTTGGACGAGCTTGGTATGCTTGCGCCGCCAACCCTAACCGGCAATTTCGTGATTGTGGACGAGACCCGTGCGGCCGTCATTATCACCAACCAGTCCAGGACGATCAACGTTACCACGGCGACGGTATCCACGGATTCAAGGGGCGGACTCGACAACAGTATCCGTATGTCCGGGGCGATTGGCCCGCTGACGCAGAGGGCGACCTACCTGATGCCGACGATGGACGCGGTTAGGATAACGGTTGATTACAGTGCGCAGGCGACCGGCGTTTGGGCGGCGGAGCAGGGCAGTGTGTCGCTGGAAGTTTCGCTTCCGCTCCCCCGGCAGCTTGAGGAAGTGCTTGTCTACCGCGCCCGCTCCGGCGAAGTCGTGGTGAGATTGGCCAGAGACCAATTTGGCAGTATGTTCCCCGATCCCGACCCGAATGACACGGGCGTGGCAAGGGTTGTCGGCGCGACCGGCGAAGGCTCGGTTCCGGCGATTATTCCGCAAGATTGGAGCGATCGTGTCTCTACCATTATAGTAACAAACCTGACGAACAACGCGGTTGTTGAATCGGCAGAGTTTACGATGGGCAGCACCTCGTTCTTGATGGGCAGGATTGGAACCCGCGACCGCAACAGCATTGGGCTTGGCCCCGGGCAGTGGCGCGTTAGGTTGGAATACCGCGTTTTAAGCGGGCCGCAGGCGAACACCGTTAGGCGCACGGACTGGCAGAACATTGTCGTTGTCCGGCCGAGCCAGGGGCAGGCTGTTCTGGAGCACTATGTGCACTTCCGCAGTTTCTCCAACGGACAGTACGGTATAGAGGTGGCTCCGTCGCCGATGGACCCGCCGGCCGGCATAGAGGTTCAGCCTGAGACTCCCGATGTAATTTGGCAGTTCCCCTTCCGGATAGAAAACCTGACGGGTGCGGCGGACGCAATGGCGGTGCCTTATGCCTCGCCGAGGCCTGAAGGCTCACCGTTGACGGTGTTCAGCATTCGCGTGGAAGAGTTCCGCCAAGATCAGTGGCAGGCGCACATTTCCGGTGTGGGGCCGCGGCCGTGGCCGACCCGTGTGGCGACTTGGGAAAGTCCGCAGGGTCAGCGTGTGATGCCCGGCGAAACGGTTACGAAGAATCTTAACCTGATTGGCGACCTTATGGGGAATGCCGGGCCTTTCGTCTACGCGATAACGATTTTCCAGACGGACTTGGGCGGGCATCAGTCCCTTCACCAGCTTATTGTGGCTAGGGGCGGACGCTACGACCGCTTTACATGGCGCGAGCTGGGTGTGCCGTTCACCTTTACGCAGGGCGACTTGGCGGCCGGCCGTGTGATCACGTTCCGCCACCAGTGGGACTCTCAGCAGGTTGTGCAGAACGCACGTTGGGAATTTAACGCTGCCGGCGACATCTGGCGGAATAGCCACCAAAATGATACCAATCCGTTAGCGCGGCACGGTGTTTATGTCCTGCGTTCCAACGTGGGGCACTGGGGTACGTTCAACTAAGCCTTGTGATGCCGCTTTAATCGGCGGCATCATGCTGGGCGTTGTGTTGTGGTTTTCTTGTTTTTCGGGCAACTGCAAAACGGACGGGTCTTACGGACGGCCTGCCGCTTTGCGGTTGCCTTTTTTGTTTGTGTTGGGTGGGGGACAGCGAATGGCTTGTTAATTCACATCGAAGATAACTTCTAGGGCGGCGGCCATTGCGGTATTTTTTACCGCCGGCGATACTGTGGCCTCCCGAATCGGGCGCATGAGGGTTTTGGCTTCGGCGATTGCCGTCTTGTATGTTTCATCTTGTGCCTTGCGCCCTGTTTTGAGTAAGCTTTCAAGTTTTGCCTGTGTTTCTTGCAGGAAGACCGGGCTTTGCGTCATTGCGCCGACTGCAAGGCGCACCGTCCCGTTTTTGCGCAGAGCAAGGGCCGCATTTGCCAGCGGAAAATCGATAGAACCGCGCACCGCCTGTTTGCGAAAATAAGAGCCTTCAAGCTCATTCGTTTCGGGAACTATTACATGGGTAAGAATCCCATTGCCAAGAGCGGCAGGGGTCGCCAAAAGGTGCTCCAACGGAATGGTTTCCAGCCTGCCGGCTTGATATATACGGGCAAATGCTCCGCAGGCCAGAAATACGGGGGCCGTGTCGGAATAGTAGGTTGCGACACAGGCTTTAACCGCAGGCGCTTGGTGGCATAGTTTTCCACCGGTCTTGAAACAGTTTTCGATCCCGGCTCGCCATGCGGCTGTCTGATTGTAGTAAATGCAGCGAGCACTTTGAAGTAAGTTTCCACCCACAGTGCCAAGGTTGCGTATCTGCGGGGACGCTGTTGCACGGGCAGCGTTGGCAATGCCGCCGGTACCTCTTGAAGGGGTCGCTTGGAAGTATTGCGCAAGGGCCTCTAGAGTTGCCATTGCGCCGCTTTCTATATTCCCGCCTTCACTCTTAATCAAAGCCAGTTCTGGAATACTTTTTAGTGATATTACAAGCTCCGGGAATATCAGATCGGTTTTGAGCATCGGGACAATGTCTGTTCCGCCTGCAATGTACACGGACGATGCGGACTGGTTTTTTTGCCGGTATGCCTCGTCAAGGCTTTGCGGCTGTGAATATTCAAACTTGTGGGTAATCATGGTTACTCCTCCCCCATGTTTGCGCCTAATAGGGCAAACTCGCAAAATGGCAGGCTGTTCACTTTGTTTCCTGTCGCTCGCTCTACGCTGGCGGCAAGAGCTGCGGCCACGGGAACAAGGGTTAGCTCGCCGACGCTTTTCGCTCCCAAAGGGCCGTAGGGGTCGTAGCTGTTGACAGTGCCTGCATACAGCTCCGGCATATCAAGCGATGTCGGAACTTTGTAATGCAATGTGTCGCTTGTAATATGCTTGCCGCTCCGCCTTACCCTTTGCAGGCGTTCCATCCAGCCGTAACCAAGCCCTTGGACTATTCCGCCTTCGATTTGCCCCAGCACTATTCCCCGGTTTATCACCGTGCCAACGTCCACTGTTTCGATAATGTCCGTTACGGTAATCGCCCCCGTCCGGCTGTTTTTTTCCGTGCGGGCAAGACATACCGCAAAAACAGGGGGTGCTTCTTGCGCCTTGTACGACGCTTCTCCAAAAATGACTCTCCCGCCGCCTTCGTACATCAGGTATTTTGCCGCTTGGCTAAAAGTGTAGCTTGCCCCCGGCATAGTGAAGCTTCCGTTTTCACATGAGACATCGTCATGGCTTAGGCCCATTGCCGTCGCCAGAGCCTGCCCCATGTTGACAAGGGTTGCCTTTGCCGCAAGCACGACAGCGTTGCCACCCACGAACATTTGGCTGCTTGCAAAGGTTCCTGTGTCATAGGGGGTCGACTGCGTATCAGCAGAATGGACACGCACAAACTCAAGTGGAATTCCCAGAATCTGCGCCGCAACTTGCGCCATAGCCGTCTCGCTACCCTGTCCGATGTCGGCAGTGCCAAGGTTAAGCTGTACGGAGCCATCGCTGTTTACATAGATGCTTGCACTGCTCAAACCTGATTTGTTCGACGGGCCGCTAGTGTGCATGGCAAAGGCCGCGCCCCAATGTCCAGTGTTGCCCCGCTTCTCATCGACCTGCGCCTGAATGCGCCTTGCCATATCCGCGCAATCCTGTATTTGGCAACTGGTAACCAAAGTGTCAGTCCCGGCGATGCGTCCCCCTGTGTTGAGGTGGTTTGCAAGCCGCAATTCCAGCGGATCACGGTCTAATTGCCGCGCCAGGCGGTCGATCAGCATTTCCCTGGCGAAGGTCAGTTGGGGGTTGCCATAGCCGCGCATAGCCCCTGCGGTTACATTGTTCGTGTAGACGCAATGCCCCCGGTATCGGTAGTGTTCTATATCGTACTGCACTTTTTTTCCCTGCGCCGCAAGCACGATAGGGCCGTGGGTACAATATGCGCCTGTGTCGTGCCAAACCTCTGCGTCTATGGCCTTTATTTTTCCGTCTAGCATTGCACCCAAACGTACCCGCATCTTTGCCGCATGGCGGGTGGTTGTTGCAAGCATTTCCTCTTCACGGGTCAAGATCATCTTTACCGGGCGCCCCGCTTTCTTAGAGAGCAGGCAGCCCACGGGCTGGTAGTGCAACTGCTGCCTTGCGCCGAAACCGCTACCCATAAGCGGCTTTATTATACGCACGGAGGATTCCGGTAGTCCAAACATCTTCGCCAAAATACGCCGCTCCTGAAAGAGGGTCTGCGATGTGCTTGTAATTGAAAGTGTTTCCCCCTGCCAATTGCATATACAACCTGTAGGCTCCAGAGGTAGCGGGTGAACTGCCGGTGTTGTAAACTCATCTTCCAAAACGATGTCGCAAGAGGCTAAGCCTGTTTCTATGTCGCCCTTGTCAAAGGCAAGCAGGCAAAAGTCGTTTGAATCTGAAACGTCAGGGTGCAGTAAAGTCGCGCCGGGACGCATGGCATCGTCAATACTCAAAATGGCGGGCAACACTTCGTAGTCGATACGGAAAAGTGCCAAAGCTTCCTTGCAGAGTTGAGGGCTTTGCGCTGCAACGGCGGCGATACCGTCCCCTTCAAACAGCGGGTGATCTGTTAGAATCCTCTCATCTTCCAGCAAAAGCGGCGAAGGCGGGTTCCCGGATGAGTTGTAGAGAATGCCTTCTACTTCATCTGGCAAGAGTACTGCGACAACGCCGGGAAGAGCCAAAACTTTAGCGGCATCTATGCTTTTTACTTTTGCATGGGGGTAGGGGCTACGCAACACTGCGCCGTAAATCATACCCGGCGGGGATATGTCGTCTGTGTAAAGGCCGCTGCCGTCCGCTTTTTCCAGCGACTCCAAACGGGGGCTGTCATACCGGTTCATGTCGTGCCGCTTCCGCCGCGCTTTCCACGGCGGCGATTATTCGTTTGTAGCCCGTACAACGGCAAAGGTTGCCCGAAAGGGCTGTTCGAATGCCTTTGTCGCTAGGCTTGGGATTTTTATCCAGCAGAGCTTTTGCCGAAAGGATCATGCCGGGCGTGCAAAAACCGCACTGAATAGCCCCCTCTGTTATGAATGCTTTTTTAATAAGTTCCAGCCCGCCATTTTCTATCGTTGTAACGCTGCACCCGGCGGCCATTACCGCAAGGGTAAGGCAGGAGTTCACAGGCTGGCCGTCCAGCAGTACCGTGCAAGCCCCGCATTGTCCCAAGTCGCAACCGCGCTTTGTGCCATTCAAACGCAGATTGCCCCGCAGAAGCTCCAGCAACGTTGTGTTTGCCGCAACTTCGCAACGCCTTGTCTCGCCATTTACCGTTATTTCAATAGAGTGCAACAAGTCAATTCCTCCAAAGTTGTCGCTTTCCACAAACAAATTCATTTTACAGGTACTCTGGCAGTTTGTCAAGCAAGCGATGCAGGCTTGCAGCAATTCTACATTTACTCTTTTTGATTACCACTCCCCCTCAAATTTCTCACGTAAAGAGGCAAAAATTGCAAAGATAGGGGCAGAGTTGATA
>JGI24700J35501_10930711_pt1 | contig 19563 bp, 18 predicted proteins | sample TergutTh196P1_FD_35501 | JGI IMG/M metagenome (IMG submission 35501)
AAACGATGATTAAATCCCATCGAGGATGCGGATTAAAATCCGAATCATCGTTCTTACCCGTATTTTGCGCAATGAAATGAGCAAATACAGAGGGAACCACTGATTAGCTTCGAGTTAATCAGTGGTTCCCTTATGGATTGTTTTACAATGCGTATTGATCTCAGGCTCAAGTGCCTAGCCTTGGAAGGGCAGGTATGATATAATCATGTTTTAGGAGTTTTATGATGAAGAAGGCAGCCGCCTTAATTTTGCTTGTTTTTCTTGCAATGCCCGCTTTTGCACAATGGGACGACGATGACATCCCCTTCGACCCGGAATGGGATATTTTTATAACGGAAGTTTATGCCAGGGGCGACCAGACCTTTATGATAGCCCTTGGCCTGACATTCCCGACGCTTTTTATGAACCAAGGGAACAGATTGCCGAACAATCTAAACCTTGGGGGCACCGGGACGCTGACCTATATGTTTTTTCTTGATTCCCGCATTAGCGTCGGCGGGACGCTGGGGCTAATGTTTAACTCCACAATCGGGGAAAACATGGTTTTTATGATACCGCTGGGGATTCGCACATCTTACCAGCTTCTTTTCGGGCGATTTGAGTTCCCCCTGCACGTTACCCTGGGGGTCAACTGGCACCGGTATTTGGACTTTACCTATTTCGGCTATTTTATGCAGTTTGGCACGGGAGCCTTCTTTAGGTTTGGGCCTGATTGGTCATTCGGGGTGGACACAAGCTGGGGCTGGCATCCGCAATGGACGGGCAGCCGGCGGACGACGGTGCACGGAAACTTTGTCAATCTGCTTTTCGCGGCACGTTTTCATTTTTAAGGGGAGGGGGACAGTCAATGGGCAAAATTATGAAAAAACCGATTTTTTGGAAAAAGGCGATCCTTTCGCTTGCGGCCGTGCTGGTTTTAAGCGCCTGCGTCGATCCGATCTTTTTTATGGTCTCTCAGGAAATGCCGCCCAGAACGGCAAGGATTCCCGGCGCGCCTACAAACATGGTAATTTGGCGGGACCACCTTGTCGTGGCCTCCGGGCTTAGAATTTTTACATATCAACATCAGGTGTGGGACGGGAGCTTGGCCATACCGTCTCCCGGCGGACGTATATCCATGCTGGCCGCTACGCAGCAATTTTTGTTCGCCATAGTTGACGGCACGGTTCGGCGGTGGGACGGCGGCAGTTGGACCACCGTGAGTGGCGGCGGCGGGGGAAGGGTTCAAAGCATTTTTGCGCCTACAACAGTTGATGCCGCCGGGCAATCTACCAATTCCACCATCCTTTTTGTCGGGGTTGGAAGCCATGTGGAGGCAACCAGCGTTTGGCAGGTAACCGGTGACGCACCCGCAATGAACCTGTTGGTGGGAAGTTCGGGGGTGCTTGCAGGCGTGGCGCAGGTGCAACCGGGCGGCAATTTTTTCCTAGCCATGAGGTATACCGGCACAAGCGCCCATCAATCTGTCATAGATGCGGGCCACCACATGGGCAATCATGTTTTCAGGTGGAGCGGAACCGGTAATGTAGAAAGATTAACCGCAAGCGATGTCCAGAACGGCTTTAACGGGATTATCGCCATTGGCGATTCGGTTGTCGCGATAGACAGGCTGGGGAATCTTTTTGTGGTTCCCGCCACAGGCACAAGCTTTGGCAGAAGGGGCGGGTATGCAATGGACGGCTTTGCCACGGGCGTGCTTGCCGTTTTTCAGCACAGCAACGATGAGTTTGCCCCCCTGCTTTTGGCGGGAAGGCAAGGATCGCTTTCCCACGCCTTGGGCGCACGCGCCTTTACCTTGGGGTACATGGAAATAGCGATTCCGGGCGCACCCGGCTTTAACATACCGGGGGCTCCCCCTGCGGGAAACCCGACCAGCGTGGTCAATCCGGATCGCTTTCCTTCAACTATAGGCAGGCGCGCGGTTAGCCACATTCTTCAGGCTCCGGCCAATGTTTGCAGCGAAAGGCGGCTTTTCGCTTCCACGCACGGGCAGGGGCTGTGGTCGTACCGCGACCACTTTGGCAACGGGGCGCATGACAGCCACTGGAACGCGGAATACTAGGCGCAAAGTGAAGGCCGCCTATGCCCCCGGAAAATAAACAACGCGCCCCCTCCTTTCAGGGAGAGGGCGATGATTTGTTTTCGGCAAAGCAGAAAAACGCCAGCGCAAGCCCGCTGGCGGACAGAATGCGCCCGCGCACGCTGGAAGACATTGTCGGCCAAGACCACATCGTGGGGCATGGCAGGCTTCTTCGCCGGGCGATTCAGGCGGACAGGCTTTCTTCGATTATTTTCTACGGCCCGCCTGGGACGGGAAAAACCAGCCTTGCCGCCGTAATTGCCAACACAACAAGGGCGGCCTTTGAAAACATGAACGCCGTGCTTGCCGGCGTAAAAGACATTCGCGAGGTTATCGACCGCTCCGACGAGCGCAGCCGGCTCTATTCCAAGCGCACAATCCTTTTTGTGGACGAGGTTCACCGCTGGAACAAGGCACAGCAGGACGCGCTTTTGCCTTGGGTGGAAAACGGGACGGTAATTTTAATCGGGGCAACAACGGAAAACCCCTTTTTCGAGGTAAACCGGGCGCTTGTAAGCCGAAGCCGCATCTTCCAACTGGCGGCTCTTGGCAAAGACGAGCTTTTGGAAACAGCCCGCCGGGCGCTGGCCGACAAGCGCGGCTATGGAAGCTGGAAGGTGGTTTTCCAAGAGGGCGCGTTGGAGCATCTGGTAGAGGTTGCCGGGGGGGATGCCAGAAGCCTCTTAAACGCGATGGAGCTTGCCGTTGAAACCAGCGATTGGACGGCCGAGGGCGAACCCCAGCCGGGCGCAGGCTGGCCGCCCCCGGCAGGCGCGAGCATAAATGTCTCGATGCAGGCCGCCGAAGAAAGCATCCAGCGTCGCGCCCTGCTTTACGACCGGGATGGCGATTATCACTTTGACACAATCAGCGCGTTTATAAAAAGCGTGCGCGGCAGCGACCCGGACGCCGCCCTTTACTGGCTTGCAAAAATGGTACGCGCCGGGGAAGACCCAAAGTTCATTTTCCGCCGCATGATTATTCTGGCAAGCGAGGATGTCGGGCTTGCCGACCCAGCGGCTATCGGCGTGGTTGTCGCCTGCGCCCAGGCCTTCGAGCGAATCGGCTTCCCGGAGGGCAACTTCCCGCTGGCGCAGGCCTGCCTGTACTTGGCGACCGCGCCAAAATCCAACACGACAATGGCCTTTTTTGACGCGCTAAAAGAAGTCAATGCCGAAGATGCCGAGGTTCCCAACCATTTGCGCGATCCCAGCCGCGATGCCGAAGGTTTCGGCCACGGCGAGGGCTACGCCTACCCGCACTCCTACCGGGAGCATTGGGTTGCCCAGCAATACCTGCCGTCGGCCTTGCGCGGCAGGACTTTTTACATTCCGTCGGTTGTCGGCTACGAGGGAAAAATCCGGGGCGATGTCTTGCAAAAGCGCGAGCTTCAAGCGGCGATTATTTTGGGCGAAAAGTTTGACGGGGCGCAGGACATTCTCAGTTGGTCGGCCTCGTCGAAAAGCCGGCAGGGCTGGTTCAAGCGGCTGGAGTCCGGGCGTTCCAAACTTTTGCTTGCCGACAGGGAAGCGATTTTCAACGCCGCCGCCCCCCGCCGCCACGACCGCAGTCTTATTCCGCTGGCAAACGACGGGCTTTTGTTATGGGAAAGTATGCGCCGCAGTCCGGAAGGTTTAAGCGCGGCGATTGTCGGCAGTCAAAGCGCGAAGGATGCGCTTTTGCAATACGCCTCTGTTTTTGACACTATGGAAAAGCCTGAGATTGCCGTAAGCGAGGAGCTTTTTCCACCGGGCGGTTTTTTTTCGTCAGATCAGTTCGAGCATATTTTGATCCGCGCCCCCCGGTTTAAAGCCGAGGCAGATCGGCTTGCGGCAGGGGCGGCTTCGCTTTTAGCCCCCGGCGGCAATCTTGTCCTTATAACCTACCCGCCGCTTGCCGGGGAGCGTATCTCCCGCATAATTCTGGAGGAATGCGGCGGCTCAAAAGAACTCAGCTTCCGGCTGAAAGAAGCCGAAGACATTTTTTTCGCCGAGGCCTTTAGCCAAACAGCCGCCGGCGCGGCCGCCGGCGAGTTATGCGACACGGACAGCCTGCAAGTGGCTTTACGGGAAAAGGGTTTTAATGTCGAGGCGCAACTTTTGGACAGACAAGAGGAGCGGCTGATTAGCGAAAAAGAGCTTGCCGCATGGTTCGACACGGCCAATTCCCGCTGGGGAGCCTTCATGGAAAAAAGCCTGCCAGCAAGCGACTTTTTGCAAATCCGGGAGGCACTGGAAACACGGCTGAAAAAAGGCCCTGTTTTATGGCGCTGGAAAAGCCTCTTCCTACACGCCCGCCGGCATTAGCCCACGGGGGCACGACAAACGCATGAACGACACGAACCTCGGAAATATCTCACACAAAGGCACAAAGACACGAAGTTCTGCTTAGAAAGCGCCGCTTAATCCCTACATTATCCCCTATTATGCTCTATTGTGAGGCAAAAGGAAGGTTTTGGCCTTATCATAACCCCTCCTTTGTGCCTTTGCGCCTTTGTGCCTTTGTGTGATTAAAATGGGAGTAAATTCCGAAGCTCGAGTATTCATGCGTTTGTCGTGCCCACGGGGTGCGCTAGTCTTGTTTTTCATCGCAATATATGATATTCTGGCTAATGGATTTGCATTTCAGAATTCGCAGATCAGCCTTGAAGCATGGAGTTACAGAGGCGGACATTCGTCATGCTTTTGAAAACTACGGAACCATTAGGCAGTTCCAAGAGCGCGAAAACGTATATCTGCTTATAGGATTTGATTTGAAAGCAAATCCTATCGAAGTATTGTACAATGAATTTGGGGAAAACGGCGTAAATGTATTTCATGCTATGGCGTGTCAAAGCCGTTTTTTGCACTTGCTTGAAGAGGGAAACTACTATGACGGAAATTGAAGAAGAAACCGGAATGACAGAGGCCGAGTGTGAATATTGGGATGAATTTATTACCAATAACCCTGTTAAGCTAGGGGCAGACCTTGCGCGGCATGGAATAAAACCAGGGTTTGCACGCCATTATTTGCCGTTGAATGAGCTTGATATTGATGTGATAGACTACCTGCGCAAACAATCCGTCAGTTCTAGCAAAAGCCATGTACAAATAATAAACGAACTTGTCCGTGAAAAACTTGCTGTAAACGCAGAGAGCATCTAAAAGCATAAATCAAGGTTCCCTGGTTCAAATTATACCGGCATTAACGGGGCTTTGCGCACGGCGGCGGCCTGTTCAAAGCCGTACGCGATTTCGAGTAACAGCGGTTCCGACCAAGGCCTGCCGAGGATTTCCATTCCCACGGGCACACCCAAAGGCGCATCCGGGGTCGGGTCGGAAAAACCCGCAGGGAGGGCAATCGAAGGAAAGCCCGTTACAGATGCCAACACGCCATTGCGCTCCTTTTGCGATTCCCCGACCTTGCACACAAGCTGCTGCTGGTGGGGGAAAATTATCGCATCCAGCTTAAAATCTGACATAAGTTTTATCATACGGGGTTGCATTTCGGCAATATACGCCAATTTTTTTTTGTATTCGGGGGTACTCGTGGAAAGCGCCATTGCCGCATCAATGTTGGCTTTTATGCCGGGGTGATACTTGCCCGAAGCGATCACCTCGTCTAACGAATGCACAGGGGCACCGGGCGGCAATGCGCCCAAGTAAGCGTTTACATTTTCCTTGAACTCGTCTAAATGGACGCTGACATTTGAAACTATCCAAGCGGCGTCAAACTTGCCGGTGTCAAACTTGCCGGCGGCCAGCTTGACGGGGCATATCTGCAAAACAGCATCGTCGGCAAGGGGAACCATTTCCGCGCCCTTATGCGAAAAAATTTTTAGCGCATCATCCATTACCCGGTTGACCTGCGCGTGGATTTCGCCCTTTCCGAAAAACCTTTCCAGCACGCCTATGCGCTTGCCTTTTAACCCGTCTTTTTTTTGGAATGACGCATAACCGCCGGCAGGCATCTGCCCCAGGCACCAATCGGTTTTGGCATCGCCGCTGTCGTGGCCGGCTATAACATCCAATGTTAGTGCGGCATCTTCTACCGTGCGGCAGATTGGGCCGGCAGTGTCTTGCGTAGGCGCGTAGGGAAAAATTCCGTTGTCGCTTACAAGCCCCATTGTCGGGCGTATTCCCACAAGGCAGTTTGCCGAAGCCGGCGACCGTATCGAATTTATCGTGTCGGTTCCTATGCCAATAACGCCAAAGTTAGCCGCTATGCCGGCACCTGTCCCGCCGGAGGAGCCGCCCGGTGTTCGCGTAAGGTCGTAAGGGTTCAGCGTTTGGCCTAACATGGAGCTTACTGTTTCCCCCCACATGGCAAATTCGTGCAGGTTCATTTTTGCCAGAATAATCGCCCCGGCCGCCTTAAGTTTGGCGCATACAAAGGCATCTTGCGCCGGGGTAAAATTCTTCAAACTTAGCGAGGCCGAGGTTGTTGGCATATCAAAAGTGTTAATGTTGTCTTTTAACAGCACAGGTATTCCGTGCAAGGCCCCCGACAGTTTTCCTGTTTGCTTGAAGACAGCGTCAAGTTTGTCCGCTTCCTCGCCAGCCCGTGGGTTAATCGTTATGACAGAATTTATACGCAGGCCTTGCTTGTCGCAAGCCGCTATCCGGCCAAGGTAAAAATCGATTAAACTCCGGCAGGTAATTTCGCCAGCCAAAATCGCCGCGTGAATGCCGGCGACTGTGGCTTCCATGTAATTAAAGTTTTGCATAACACCTCTTTTCAATCTTTCCCTCTTTCCCTAGTTGATCCGCGTGGGTTCGTAGCTGTTCTCCCATGTGCCGTTCCCAAGCTGGCCAAAGTCGTTGTGCCCCCACAGCCACAGTTCGCCGGTTGCCGTTATCGCGGCAGTGTGCGCCCAGTCTGCCGACACTGCCATCCAGCGAGCGGCGGCTGTGCCGGCGGCGGCCGTCCCGGCGCCTTGTGCGACACGGACGGGCAGGTTGCGGTCGTCCGTAGTGCCATCTGCAAGCTGGCCAAGCTCGTTGTTCCCCCAGCCCCACATTTCGCCCTCTGTCGTTATCGCTATTGTGTACACGCCACCCGCTGAAACAGATGCCCATGCAACACCGGCGGGCGCGCCGGCGGGCACAGGCGCGTTGCGCATAACTTCCGTGCCGTCTCCAAGCTGGCCGGATGCGTTTAAGCCCCATGCCCAGATTTCGCCTTCGACCGTTATCGCCACGCTGTGCGCTCCGCCGGCGGCCACATAAGCCCAATTGGTCGCCGCCCCGATGCCAATTCTGACAGGCGCGTTGCGGTCTGTCCATGTGCCGTCCCCAAGCTGGCCGAAGTTGTTCCAGCCCCATGCCCACAGCTCGCCGGCGGCGGTTATTGCAAAGGAATGCGAATCGCCGGTGGCGGCGAAAATCCAATCACTCATTGTGCCTACGCGTGCCGGTTCGTTGCGGCTTATGTTGTCGCCAAGCCCAAGCTGGCCGCGCTCGTTCTCTCCCCATGCCCACAGTTGGCCGTCTGCCGTTATCGCTAGGCTGTGCGCCCCGTCTGCCGCCACGAAAACCCAGTTGGCGGGCGTGCCGTCGGGTAAGTTTACGCGCACCGGTTCGTTGCGGTTTTCGTTGTCGCCAAGCCCAAGCTGGCCGCGCTCGTTTTCTCCCCATGCCCACAGTTGGCCGTCTGTCGTTACGGCCAAGGTGTGAACAGTGCCTGCCGCCACGGAAGCCCAATTGCCGGCGCTGCCTATGCGGGTTGGCAGGTTGCGGCTTTCGTTTGTGCCGTCCCCAAGCTGGCCGAATTCGTTAAAGCCCCAAGCCCACAATTGGCCGCCGGCGGTTACCGCCACGGTGTGCACGCCGCCTGCGGCAACTGCCGCCCAGCCTAATGCCTGCGGCAACAAGGTTTGCGATGCGGCAGCCGGCGCCCGGCAGCTTGTTACGGGAAATGCAACAGCGACAGCAAGTGCTGCTGTTGCTACTGCAAAAACGGCGGTTCGGAACAATTTTGCGATACTTTTCATACGAAATACTCCTTATATAAAAAATGCGAAACTTGTTCGGGAACTCCCGAACAAGTCCAAGGAAACGATGATTAAATCCCATCGAGGATTTAATCATCGTTCTTACCCGCATTTTGCGCAATGAAATGAGCAAAATGCATCGGACTTAAGTCCGCGGGAAACGCTGATTAGCGTCGAGTTAATCAGCGTTTCCCCAATTTACGGTAATTTGAAAACCGATGCGGCGTTCTCCCAAAAAACCTTTTCGTAGGTTTCCGGCGGGACAATTTTTTTGCAAAGCTCGACATAGGCGTTCATGGGAACCAGCGGCCAATCTGTGCCGAACATAACTTTGTTGTAATTGTCCAAAAAAATAAGGGCGGACTTAAATCTGTCTACAAATAACTGCTTGGCCGCCATGTTGTCGATATATGTCGCATTTCCCTCCAAAAGGCCGGATGTGTCTAAGTACACGTTTTTGTTTTTATACGCCACCTCGCAGGCATCGTAAACCCAGGGGGAACCCATGTGGCAAATAACAATTCGCGTATCGCGGCGCTGGACTGCCAGCCGGTCGATTTTTAGCGGATGGGCAAATTCCAAAAGCGCTTCTTCGGAATATGTATTGCCCGAGTGAACGACCACGGTCAAGTCGTATTTTTCTGCCAGATTATATGCAGGCGCAAAAATCTTGTCGCAAACATCAAAGTGATAATAGCCGGCGTAGATTTTCATGCCGACAATGTTTTTTTCGCTTTTTATGATGCTTTCCATTTTGGCGATGCTTTGCTCGTTTAGCGTGTGCGGATTTATACCCAGGCACAAATATATTGCCGGGGGTCTTTGCTCCGTTAAATCGGCTAACATGGGGGTTTGCGTGTTTTTGTCGGGAAACCCGCCCGCCGCGTTTTCTGTAAGCCCCATGCAAATAGCACGGACAATGTTGTTTTCTGCCGTTTCTTTTGCAAAGCCGGCTTCGGAATAATCAACATTGGAAGTGCTTATGGCGCACTGCTTAAAAGACGCTATGTTGGAAAAATGTATGTGCGCGTCAGTAATTCTCATTAGTTCGCTCCTTGGTATGTTGCATTCGTATTAAGGTTAACACCTTTTCGCCCTAAAGGGCACTATTCATAGTGAGTCCACATTCTAATAATTTTCATCAGAGGTTCGCACCGGTAGGTGCGACACCTTTGAGCCTACTCGCAGTGCGAGCAGCTTCCCGGCTTACGCCCCGAAGGATATGCCGAGGCTGCGCGCTATGTAAACAAGCTCGCCGTCCGGGTCTACTACCTTTGTAGAGCCGATAACGTTTTCAAGACTGTCATAGCTCATCTTGCCGTCTCTTATGCAAACCATGTTTCCGTACTTTTCCTGCTCGATAAGGTCGGCGGCGGCGACTCCGTATCTTACCGACAGCATTCTGTCCGCCGCCGATGTTTCGCCGCCGCGCTGTATGTGCCCAAGGGCGCAGTAACGCACTTCCTGTTTTATCAACTGTTCAAGCTGGCGGGAAATATGCGCGGCAATGCCGCCAAAACGGATTGGGTCGGGGCTGTCTTCCACAACTTTGCCGACAACGGCCGCCCCGTTTTTGTCAACTGCTCCTTCGCACACGATTATTATTGTAAAGGGTTTGCCGGCGGCGTTCCTTTCGTTTATCTTCTGGACAATTTTTTCGATGCTGTAAGGTATTTCTGGAATCAAAATAACATCCGCCGAACCCGCTATGCCCGATGCCAGGGCTATCCACCCGGCGCTTCTTCCCATGACCTCGACCACCATTACCCGCTGGTGCGACTCCGTCGTAGTGTGCAGCCGGCCAAGGTTTTCGGTAACAATGTTTACGGCGGTGTCAAAGCCGAATGTTACATCGGTGCAGGCCAGGTCGTTGTCGATTGTTTTGGGAACGCCCACTACGTTTACCCCTTTTCGGGCAAAGTCCCGGGCGCTGGTCAGCGTGCCGTCTCCGCCCAGAATGCAAAGCACGTCCACCCCGTCTCTTTTAAGGTTTTCCACGGCGATATCGGACACGTCTTTTTTTATTGTGCGCCCGTGTTCTTCGATTTTGTAGTCGAACAAGTTATCCTTGTTGGAGCTGTATAAAACCGTCCCTCCCTTGTGCAGGATGCCGGATGTTGATTTTATATCAAGATTGATGTAATCGTTGTTGTACAGTCCCCTGTAGCCGAATTTGTATCCAATAACTTCGCAATCGTATTTTGCGATTGATGTTCTTACAAGGGCGTAAATTACCGCGTTAAGACCCGGCGCGTCCCCGCCGCCTGTAAGGATAGCTATTTTTTTCTTTTTCATGTCGCTCCCTCGATTAAAACTTGCCCTAGAGCCTGTGGAAACCGCCCAAAACGGCAGGTTCCATTGCAAATTCATTTTAACCTAAACCGCGTTTTATGCCAAGGAGTGAGCCGGGCAACCCATGAATGAATCGAAAATATCTCACACGGAGGCACTAAGGCACAAAGTTCAGATTAGAAAGCCTCTCTTTAATCCCTACTTTACCTCCTTTTTGTACGCTGTTAAGGCAAGAATGAAGATGAAGAGCTATCATAATCCCGCCCCCTCTTAACCTTTGTGCCTTTGCGCCTTTGTGCCTTTGTGTGGGTTAAATTGGGGGTAAATTCATAACCTCTGGCCGCGGGGTGTTTCGCCGGCAGGTTTCAGTTTGCGCGCCTCTTCAAAATCTGCGGCGGCTTCGTCGATTAGCCCCTGCCGCTTGTAAAGATCGCCCCGAAAGCTGTAGGCGACAAAATCGCCCGATTTTAGTCTGATCACTTCGCTGTAGTCCTTGATCGCTTCTTCTTCCCGCCCCATGTATTTGTAGACTTCCGCACGCTCGGCGTAAAGCCAGGCGGCCTGCGGGTCAAGTTTAAGTGCCTGGTCAAAATCGCACAGGGCTTTTTCGTAAAGTTTCATCTTTAGGTAAGAGTTTCCGCGCAGGCCGTAGGCTAGGATGAAATTCGAGTCTAGTTCGAGGGCTTCGCTGGCATCGATTACGGTTTTTTCGTACAAATTGAGGCACCTGTAGGCCTGGGCGCGAGCGCAAAGGAGGAAGGCGTCGTCGCGATCCAGATTGAGTGCTTCGCTGTAGTCTTGCGCGGCTTTGTCGTAAAGTTTCATCTCGATATACGCATCGGCGCGGCGAGCATAGGGCACGGGTTTGTCGGGGGCAAGGCGTATTGCCGCGCTGAAATCCCTAATCGCGTTCTCGTACCGGCGAATTGCCATGTTCGCATCCCCGCGTCTGACGCAGGCCAATAGGGAGGCCGGGTTTAGGCGAAGGGCTGCGCTAAAATCGTCGATGGCTTGTTCGTTCTGTCCCATCCGTCTGTAGGCTTCGCCGCGCAAGGCGTAGGTGCGGGATTCTTCCATTATTTGCAGGGCGGCGTTTGCGCATTTGACTGCCTCTTCGTATGCGTCGTTTTCCAAGAACAGTTCTGTAAGGCTGTAGTAGGCTAATTCTGCGTCTTCGGTATCTGGCGCGTGCCGGATTACTTCGCAAAAGTCTTTTGCGGCTTCTTTGTGCTGGTTCATCATCTTGAAGCTGATGCCTCGGCAGGATAGGGCTTCGAGGTAATTTGGCTGCAGGTGCAGGGCTTCGTTTAGGTCTGCAAGTGCCTGCTCGAACTGGTTCAATGTCATGTAAACTTTTGCCCGGGTAAGGTAGGCCGGAAAATAGTCCGGCTCCAGTTTTAGCGCCTCGCTGGTATCGGCTAGTGCCTCTTCAAGGCGGTTTAGCTCGAGGTATTTTTCGCCGCGAAAAGCGTATGCGAAGCTGTCGTTGGGGTTGTTGTTTATGGCCTGGGTAAATTTGCGAATTGCCTCTTCGTAACTGTTCATGATGCTCACTCCAATTTTAGTCTTACGAAAGAACCGGCTCTGGGCGAAGTCCAAACTGCTGGTTCTCGAACAAGTCCAGTTTACCCTAAACCGCTTCTTCTGCCAAGGAGCCGGCAGGGAGACCGCGCCCGGCGGTATAGACAAAAGCCGCCGCAACTGCTAGTATCTATGGAAGCGCAAGGAGGAAGGTTTACGGAAAACAAACTGGATACGAAAAAAACAATTTTGCTGTCTTTCGGCTTTTTCGCCTCGATGATCCTGTGGAGCGTTTACAACGCCTACGTCCCTGTAATTCTTAGCGATAACTTTGCCGCCAGCGGGTTTTTTATCGGGCTAATCATGTCCATAGACAACTTTTTCGGGGTTGTCTTTCAGCCCCTTTTCGGCAGAATGAGCGACCGCACCCGGACTCGCTTCGGGCGGCGTATGCCCTTTTTGTTTGTCGGCATACCTCTTTGCGTGGTACTTTTTACGATAATTCCGCACATGAACACCCTGCCGTCCATGATGGCCGTAGTCATCGGGTTTACCTTTGTCATGGGTGTTTGGCGCACTCCCGCAGTGTCCCTTATGCCGGACTTAATCCCTGGGCCTTTTCGCAGTCAGGCCAACGGCATCGTGAATCTTATGGGCGGGGTCGGGGCGGTATTGGCCTTTGCCGGCGGCGGTCTTCTTTTCGAGCTTGGCGGCTTTCCCATGCCCTTTTTGGTAAGCGGCCTTCTCGCACTGGCCGCGCTGGGTGTGCTGGCCGTGTTTATCCGCGAGCCGGCATACCCGCCTGTGCTTTCCAAAGAGGAGAGCAAAAAGACCGAAGTCAAGCTGGAGCCGCAGGAGAAAAAAAGCTTTATCTTGATTTTGAGCGCGGTCTTTTTTTGGTTCATGGGCTACAATGCGGTCGAAACCTTTTTCAGCCTGTACGCTATATCAACCTTGGGCATAACCCCCGGGCAGGCCTCGATTCTGCTGGCCGTTATCGGCCTTGGGGTGGTGCTCTTTGCGATTCCCGCCGGCTTTGTCGGCGCAAGGGTCGGGCGGCGCAAAACCATTCTTGCAGGGCTTGTCGGCATGATCGCGCTTTTCCTGTCGATGCTCTTTGTTACCAACCTGTGGGCGATACGCGCCGTTCTCTTTTTCGCCGGCGTGTGCTGGGCCTGCATCAACATCAACTCCCTGCCCATGATTGCGCGTATTTCCGGGCAGGCAAAAATCGGGCTGTTTATTGGCTATTACTACCTGTTTTCGTTTAGCTCCCAGCTTATCACCACGCCGCTTTATGGTTTTATTTACGACGTTGTTGGAGATTACCGGTCGCTTTGGATTTACGCGGCCATCACTTTTACGCTGGCCTTCGTCTGCCTGCTCTTCGTCCGGCACGGGGAAGAGGAGCCTGCCGGCTTATAAGGCAATCTCTAAAAACCCAGATGGGGTTTTTGGAGGTTGCCTGTATTCGCCGCGAGTATTTTTCCCGGCTCTCTTTCGTCCGCAGCTTCTTCCGTATTTTCGCGCGCTCGCCGCCAGCGCGCCTCGTCTTTTTCTACCATTGTAACGCACCAGCGAAAATAAAGCTATAGAATTGCAGCTAACCGGGCAATTCTATTAGAGACAAGCGAGCGAGAATGTGTCATCGGACAAACCTTCTCCACACTTGGGTATCCTCGCGGCTAAATCGCGGGTCATAATCCCTGCCCCATATACTTTGCATATCATATATACCCGCCCAATTCCTGAACCGTGCCATAGGTTCTATGGCAGTCCACCGGCCGTCAATCAATACAGATGTATACAAATGGTTCATGCCGGTTGCATTGTTTACATTCCGTATTATTCTTACAGCATCTCTATTGCGAGAATGCTGATAGAATAATACAGCGGCATCCACGCAATCAATCCGCCCGTCATTATTGACATCAACGCCGGTGCGCATATCTCTGGCAACTAAATCAAGCACCCTTCGCAACTCTGTTTGCGAAATCCCCTGGCTTGCTTGCCGGGCAGGCAGCTGCGCTGTCGGCACTGTTGGGGTTATTGGCATATTAACCCGCTGCCTGGCATAGTTAATATCGCCTTGGCTTAACACCACACGCTGCCCATTGCTCCTTACGATCCAGTCGCCCGGCCTGGCCTGCGCTATTGCTGCGTTGGTTGCTGCCACTTGCCTTGTGGCAGCCCCAGTTTGCTGGGGCGCTTGTGTTGGCTGTTGTAGTACAGTTTGATTTAATCTTCTGTCTGCCAAAAGAGTTCCAATAGCAGCTTGGCCAAACCATAACAACAAACAAGCGGCAATGATACCCCATTTAATTTTACGGTTTCTTCCTTGTCTAATATAAGAACGATAATGACAAGCCTTTACTGAGGCATCACCACGACACTGTATCATTACAAGGTTTACATAAGTATCCACCTGATACTTTACATCTGGGTTCATCTTGTCATAACCCTGTATATAGTGATACATATATAAATCACAATTTTGACATTCTTTATCACGAAAGTTATGTTTACAATTATTTACCATACGAGCCAAGCAACACGCTTCTGCACACTCAAAGACTGCTTCTTGGTATGATTTGCCGTTAGGCAGTTTCATATCGGTAATCGTTCTATTAACCATACTTTTTCTCCTTTTTGGGTTTCCCCTGTTTGTTACTCTGCATCCTCAAAATCTATGTTGATGTAGGCATCACCCTTTTTTTCCATTGTTACGCGGCTTATTGACGGCTCAAAGATTATGTCCTCTTTCGCACCGTAGTCATGGATTTGCTGCTCCAAGATTTTTACTTTTAGCTTTTTCATGGCTCCGCGCTCTTCTATTTCCAAAAGCTCGACAATTATAGGGCTTGTATCGTAGTCCGGGTAAAAACACAGGGACAGTTTTCCCAAGCTGCTTTTGTCAAGATATTGAATTTCCCCGACGTTCCAGTTTATGTTATAATCTGCCTTGTTCAAATTGGAAAAGGTATAGCCGAAATCCCCGCCGCCCTTTAATTTTACCCAGTTAAAAGCAGGGGGCTGGCCCGGAATATGGCATACAAGGTTTTCGCCTTCGATTTTTACGACTAAAACATCCATAAGCCCGTGCGGGTCGCAAATTTTTAATGTTTGATACCCTAAAACATTCGTCATTGTTTCCTCCTAACATTGTTCTGACATACTCGTTCTTAACCAGGCAAGCATTTGCCCTACATGGGCATTGTTTGGATCAATTCGTAGCGCGGCTTCCAAATCCGATGCGGCCAGCTTCAAACTGCCCATTCTGGCATGAACATCGCCGCGAAGGGCAAGTATCGCCTCATTATTAGGCTCAATTCCAATTGCCTGATTAAGATCAGAGATAGCTTGGCTAAAATTACCCATTACAATATGTATATAACCGCGCGAACTGAATGCCTCTGCATTATTCGGATTGAGCTTGATAGCCTGGCTGTAGTCTGCAATAGCTCGGCCAAAATCGCCTCTGTGTATGTGGTTTTTGCCCCGATTGTTGAATGCCCATACATTATCCGGTTCAATCCCGATCGCCTGATTGAGGTCCGACAGGGCTAGGTTAAAATCACCCTTTTTAGTGTGTATGTAGCTTCGATTGCCTAACGCCTTTACATTGTTCGGATCAAGCCTGAGCGATTCGGTAAAATCGTCCAGCGCACTGTCAAGATCGCCTGTGCGTATGTGCAGGAGACCTCGATCAAAGAATAACTCTGCATTCACTGTAGCATTCGGATTTAGTCTGATCGCTTCATTATAGTCTGTCAGAGCACCGTCAAGATTGCCGGTGTTGATGTGCAGACTGCCTCGACTTATGTATGCCCATGAATCATTTGGGGCGACATTTATAGCCCTGTTATAATCCGCCATAGCAAGTTCAGAATCGCCCGCTGCATCGTGCAAGTTGCCGCGTTCCCGGTATGGCACGGGATCATTTGGGGTCAGGCTAATCGCCATGTTAAAATCTTCCATTGCCATGTCATGATTGCCAGAATAACTGAGCGCAACGCCGCGATCGCGGAATGCCGGCGCAAGGTTAGGATCGAGCTTGATTGCCTCGGTAAAATCCGCTATAGCTCTTTCATAGCCTGCCCTTTGCGTTTCGCTGATACCGCCCGTCGGGACAATGGCTACAAAATCTGAAAAATCTTCGGGTGTATCAAGTATGTCAGAGACACTTGCAGAAAACGCCCTGCCGCGTAACAGCCATGCCGCCGCAAGGGCGGGGTCTAAATTTATCGCATCGGTAAAATACGCGATGGCTTTTTCAAAATCGCCGCGGGCGGCGGCGTTAATCCCTTCTGTCAAGAAATGTCCCCTTGTTAAGTGCCGTTAAGTTTTTCCAACAGCTCCTTTGCCATATTTTTTACTTTCGCAGGCTCAAGCCCGATTGTATTTTTGCTTAAATTCCGCTCATTCATTTCGAGTATTCGCCTAAGCCAGTCTTGATGATATTTTTTTGTCCTGTTAAATACGCTTCTCATGCCTTGATGCGTCGTTACCCTTTCCCAGTTTCTATGCAGTTTATCCGCGTGAGAATAATATGAATATGAAACAAACCAGGCGGCTCCCATTGTTGTCACATATTCCCCGCCGTCAAAATTAAAACTACTCCTTGCCATGCAATCCCCCTGAAAATTGTGTTAACGGCTAAGGAAACGATGATTAAACACAATCGAGGATGCGGACTAAAGTCCGAATCCTCGTTTCCTTAAGTTTTAGGGGAAATTCCAAAAAACATAAAAGATTTCAATTAAGCCGGAAGCGACAGAAACTGAAATTTCTTCTATATCTGGAGGTAAGTTTCTGTAAAAAATATATTCGTCTCCATCTAATTCCGGTTCCCCGTGCCTGAGCCTAAAGGAAGAAATAATTGAATTAAAAGTTGAAACCGAAAAATTTTCAAACAAGACAACCCCTACAAGTCCTGTTCGATAATGCAGCCAAAATTCATACTGCAAATTGCCTGCATTTCCGTTTAGAAACCTTAGATCAGAGTTCAATCCTTCTCCAAGCTCTAAAATAAGGCTTCCGCTAAAATTTTGCCTTATTTGCTGTTCCGACATACCCATTCTTACCCATGATGGAAGCGCTTGAGCATAAACTGGCGCATTCGCGGCAAGAGCCATTACCGCAATAAAATAGAGCAACAATGTTTTTTTCATATCAACCTCCTTTACCGGGCTTGTTCTCGAACAAGCCGCGCTCCAATTAAAACACCCAGTCTCCCCACCAGGGGGTAAATCCCCACCACCATTCATCGTTCAAGAAATCGTCTGGAAATAGCGGGCTTCCCGGCCCCCCGAAAATTCCGTCGGGTCTGGATTGTATATGCACGTGAGTAACGCTCCCCTGCCTTTCGACCCTTGTCCTTAACTCGCCGTTATGCGTTATTGTTATTACATTGCCCTGCACAAGCATTTCGTCAACATCGCCTGATGAATGCGTAACGGTAATCGTATTGTTCCCGACAACCCTTCTTTGCCAATGGCCTTCCGGAAATGTCAGTGTCTGGGTATTACCGCTGACAACCAGCCGCATGATAAGGCTTTCCGTTGGGAAATCGCTCATGGAGCCTGTGAAGGTGGTTGTGTTCCCGCTTGTTACCCTGTTCACCCTTGACCAAAACCCGTGCGATGTTGTAAAAAGAGTCATATCACCTTCTCTAACAGTCCTGTCCCAAGAGCCGTCTGAACGTGTTGCCAATGTAGAGTTTCCCTCCGTAACAATTTCCTCCCACGAATCGTCTGAACGGGCAATGAACATCATGTTTCCTTCTATAATTGATGACTCCCAGCCGTCCGTGTAAATAGTTTCCATGACATTTTCCCCTAACGTTATGATTGCCGGCGCGCCTCTGATTGTTCCCCATGTTATTTCCGGCCGAATGTTAACGGTTCTGTTATGCGGGATCAACGGGGAGAGCGTGCCGGTTATGGGTAGCCAGTCGTTGTTTTCGCTCATTGTCGGCATAATGACAATCAGTTCGTCATCCCTTACAATTTCAACGAAGCCACTAATTCCCGCGCCGCTGAATATGATTGTATGCTCGTCAAGTTCCGCGCCGTTTGCAAAATTTATCATTGCGAAAGGTTCCAAATGCGCGGGCGGCGAGGCGCAGGCCAGGACAAAGCCAAGCAAAAAAAGCGCCGGCATAAAACGTAATTTTTTCATCTATTCACTCCTTAAAACAAGCCCCTGCGGGCTTATAAGTTTGCCGTAAACCGAGAGGGAGAAACGGGCAAATTTTTTTTGAGATTTTGACTAAATGGGCGAATTCATGAGAGAGAGAGAGAGAGCAAAAAGCGTGCCAAGTTAAGAGGATTTAGGGGGGAAAATGCGCTTTTTCTTGCTTTCACACTGTTCATATTTTAAGTCTCGCAGAAAAGCAGGCACTTGTCAAGGGGCTTTTTCATTTTTTTCAGCTTTTTTCCGGTAAATCCCGCTCCGCTCGCCAATCAGCACCCGCGCGGGCTTCCAGTGCGGCGGCTTTTCTTGAGGCTTTTTCCATGCAGAGAGCGATAAGGACAAAAACAAGGGTTTTGACCTTGCCTTTTGGTAACGGGGCTTGTACTCCCTCGTTACGGCTTTCGGACTTTAGTCCGCTTTTTCCCTCATGCTTAACCCCATTCGGATGCCCTCCTTCGGCACCCTTCGGACTGTAGTCCGCTTTTAATTTGGGTAACATTTTCTATTTGAGGCATCGGCTCTTTTCGGTAACATTTTCAATGAGTCGCCGCAAGGCTCTTGCACAGGCACTTTTACGGTGCTAAACTTAACATATGGAATTTCTTGAGCTTTCCCCGCAGACGCTTGCTTTGGGCGCAAAGGTTCTCTTGCAAGGCGGGCTTGTCGCCTTCCCAACGGAAACAGTTTACGGCCTTGGAGCCGACGCTTTTAACCCCGAAGCTTTGGCAAAAGTTTTCGAGGCTAAAGGCCGCCCTCGTTTTGACCCGCTAATTGTTCACATAGGGGAAGCCGCCGCCTTGGAAAAAGTCGCCGATTTGTCCGCTTTGCCAAAGGCGAACAGGGAGAAGCTGTCCATTCTGGCGGAAAAGCTGTGGCCTGGCCCGCTTTCTCTTGTTATGCCAAAACGCCCGGCAATATCGGGGATTGCGACAAGCGGCCTTCCCTGCGTGGCGGTGCGCTTTCCCGAACACCCGGCGGCGCGCGAGCTTATCACGCTTTCCAGCGGGGCTGTGGCGGCTCCGAGCGCGAACCCTTTCGGATATTTAAGCCCGACAAGAGCGCATCATGTGCGCGACAGCCTTGGGGAAAAAGTTGATGTTATCATTGACGGAGGGCCTTGCCGGGTCGGAGTGGAATCTACAGTGATCGATCTTTGCGGCGAAACCGTAAAAATGCTGCGCCCGGGGGGGACCCCCAAAGAAGCCATCGAAGAGCTGATAGGCGAAATCGACTGCGCGGCGGTGGTGGCGGGCAGCGGTGAAATCAAAGCCGGGCTTTCCTCCCCCGGGCAGTTGGAAAGCCACTATGCTCCCACAACGCATTTTTCGGTTTTTACTGATGAGGAGATAGTTTCTTTGCCCGCACGGGGGGATAACGCCTATTTGTTTTTTGACGGCAAGGGCCGGGACAAATGGCTTTCGGCGCAGAAAGACGCAGGCCTTTTGCCGGAGAAAAACAGCCTGCGGGTTTTATCCGAAAAAGGCGGCTTCTTGGAAGCCGCCGC
>JGI24700J35501_10930710_pt1 | contig 19550 bp, 9 predicted proteins | sample TergutTh196P1_FD_35501 | JGI IMG/M metagenome (IMG submission 35501)
TTTCGTCATTTAAAAAGAATGACGAAATCATATCGCATAACCGACCCATAATTGATACCTTTTTATTATCTAACAATCCTTTAGATAATATGCATAAGACAGATGCGTTTAAACACTAAAATGAACGTGAACGCAAGTAGCTATCTCAAAATGGGTCAACTTGAATGGGATAATGTAATCAAAAATGTTAGGAGAAGAGGTTTAGTCAATGATACTATATGCATGTGCAGCTGCCTTCCTAAAATACATAAGAGAAGAGGTTTAGTCAATGATACTATATGCATGTGCAGCTGCCTTCCTAAAATACATAAGAGAGGAGTGGCTACATTGACAAGTACATTAGGACCAGTTAATCTTTTACCAACGAGTAACGGATCGCGTTACTATGAACCATTTAAAACAAAAATTGCCATCATTGCTGATGAGGATTTATTTAATTTTTATCGTGATACTGCTCAACTTTTTTATATGACACCTTCCAATTGGAAAGAATTTGTCGAAAATGTAGATGTTCTTCTTATTACAAATGTGAAGCTAGGGTTAAATTATGAATGGTTGGAAGTCAAAAAAGCACATAGCGAGCAAAGAATGATTCTTTTCAAAATGATCAAGTTATACCGTGCGCATGGCGTGAAAATAGTATTTTATACAAGAGAAGCTCCGGGCGATTACCAAGGGTTTTTAGAAATTGCAAAGCTTTGTGATTATATATTTACAGCATCAGCTCAAAAAAAGGTAGATTACCAAGTGTCATGTGAAAATGAAAAGGTGTATTTGCAAAAGTTTGGCATCAATGCAGTGGATCATCATCCCATTGGCTTTAAAAAAGGATTTAGAATTTCTGGAGCAGCTTTTTCTAGCAGTTGGAATAAGCGATTCGCGGAAAAGGTTAAAGAAACAGAAATGATCTTCGATGGTATTGTAGAGGCCGACCATGAGTTGCATATTTTGGATACCTACGCTAACTTACAAAATACAAATTATACCTTCACCGATAGGCATCATTCGCACATTTACCCCAATATAAGTGATAAATTTCATAAATTGTTCGACTGGGTCGTTAATATAAATACACTTAGTCATAGTGAAAGCATGTTTTCCGATCAAATCTATGCTTTGCAAGGAAGCGGGAATATTGTGCTATCAAACTATAATGAAGGAATCAACAACCTGTTTCCACATGTCTTTACTATTTTGGATAAAGAAGAAGTTGACAGCATCATGAACACCTTTGACACAGAGGAATTGTACGAACATCAAATATTAGGTATTCGACAAGTCATGTCTCATGAAACGAACCATCAACGGATGTATGAAATGCTAAAGACTATAGGCTTAGACATAAAGAATCCGATAAAGACGGTCGCTGTCATCGTAAAAGAAGAAACCGACCACATGCTTGAGTGTTATCAAAGACAAACTTATGAAGATAAAAGCCTTATCTTGGAAAAAAATAGTTCGGATGCGACACTAAAAAATTATGATTTTATTGCTTATTTCAGTGATGAAGTGGACTACGGGATGTACTATCTTGAGGATATGATCAATGCTTTCAAGTATACAGACGTCGACTTTGTTACAAAAAAGGCTTATCTCCTAAACGGTCAATTACAAGAAGGCACAGAACATGATTATGTAAATGATTATGAAGACAAAGCGAGGACTGTTTTTTCCACGCAAGGGTATCATTTATTGAGTGATTTGAATCATCAAGTAGGCAATGGATATGCCATTGATCATTTTGAATTTTCTATGGGAAGTGCCGAGACGACCCTAAATGAGCCATTGTATAAACTATCTGTGATTATTCCTGTTTTCAATAACGGTGAACGTTTGCGTGGGAAAGCTTTTAACAGTTTAAGACGTAGTGCGATGTTTCAAGAGATGGAAATTATCATTGTTGATGATGGCTCCACGGATGAAAGGACAGTCTCAATTGTCAAAAAATTAGCGAATAAGTATAACAATGTAAAGACTCATTTTTATCCAAGCGGTGGAAGTGGGAGTGCTTCAAGACCCAGAAATAAAGGCGTTAAACTTTCAACAGCAGATTACATTACTTATTTAGATCCTGATGATGAAATGTTTAATGATGGATTTAAAAAGTTATACGAAGAAATTGCACATCACGCATATAGTATGGTCGTTGGAAACGCAAGATTAATCACACATAAAAAAGTGCATAAAGTGGATTATTATAAATCAGCTAAGAAGGTGAATCATCATTCATCCATCATTTTGGATACAAATGAATTCTTGGTAAAAATGAAATTACGGCCTATGTACTTAATGTCGTTGATTGTGAGAAAAAATATAATTTTAGAAAATAATCTAAATATGATTGAGGGCGCATTTGGGGAAGATTCATTATTTTATCAGGAGCTCGTCTTAAATTCAGAAAAAATAAAACTTGTAAATGAAGAAATCTTTTTGTATTATCGAACAATCGAAGGATCAGCCACCAATCAAGTCTCTGCCACACTATTTGAGCGTTATTTATTGCGTGAACAGGCAGCGAAAGAAAAGTATAAGATGTATCAAGTTTTAGAAGCATATCTAGCACTAAGATATGAGCAATTTTTTAAAAAATGGTATTTTTCAAAATTAAAAAGAATATCGGAAGGAGAATGGATTGCGGCGATCAAAGCTTTAAAAGCAATGATAGATTTACACGCATCTTATCATGAGTTAAAAGACGAACAAATGATAAGATTTTATGATTTGGCGATCAAAGAAGAATATGAGATTTTAAAAAAAGTTGACGTGTTAGATGAAAACAATAGCACCGTTGTAGCGCAAAAGCATCTATTGAAAACTTCATTTGAAGAGATAACACCAGCATTTCTTTCACAACTAGAGGAGCAGATAAAAAAGATACCAACAAGCAATGGCTCACGTTATTATGATGCATTCAAAGTAAAAATTGGGCTGATTGCAGATGCGTATTTGTATGAACATGTTAAAAATGGTGCGACATTTATGTATATAACGCCTTCTAATTATAAGGATCATCTAGGAAAAATAGATGTTTTTCTCATCACCAATGCACAAATAGGTTTAGATGGCGAATGGACAGATATGGTAAACCCTAAAAGTAATCAAAGACTTGTACTGAAGCAGATGATGATGGAATTTCGTGCGGCTGGTGCAAAAATCATTTATTGTGCGACGGAAGATCCATCAAAGGAAAAAATACTTGAAGGACTTGCTAAACAAGTTGACTATATCTTCACGTCTTCAGCACAAAAAATAGCGGAATATAAAAAGCGATGTAAAAACAATCAAGTATACCACCTAACATGGGGAATTGATCCGGAAGTTCATCATCCCATTGGATGTAAGTCATCGGTGAAATATTCTGGTGCTATTTTTTCTAGGAGCAAACATGAGGCTTTTCCTCAACTAACTGATAAAATGAAAAAAGTTTTTGATGGTGTGATTAAAGCGGAAGACGGATTAACGATTATGGATCAAGGCATTAAAGTAGCGGGTCAGCAGTTTGATTCGAAAAAGAGTCAAGAACTTTTCCCTCAAAAATACTGGCAATATTTATTAAGTGGAATAGAAGAAAAATGCTTCCTGAGTATGCACAAGTTATATGATTGGGCAATCAATATCAATTATGAAATGGATAGTCAGACAATTGCTAATAGCGTGTATGAATTACAAGCTATAGGAAACCTCGTATTATCTAATGATAGCCCAGTGATGAACAGCATGTTCCCTCATATATTTATTATTGAAAAGCAGTCCCAAGTCAAAAACATGATGAGTAAACTTAGTGACGAAGAAAAATATCGCCATCAAATGATTGGTGTTCGAAATGTGATGTCTAGGCACACACATTATCACTACCTTTACGATATTTTATGCACAATAGGTATAGAAGTAGAACCGCCCATCAAAAAGATTGCCGTTATCATCCAAGACAATGATGATAGGATGAAAAAAATGTATCACATACAAACATACCAAGAAAAAGAATGGCTATTAATGCGTGATTTATCTGATGAAACTTTAAGGGAATATGATTTTATTACTTATTTTTCTAACGATGCGATTTATGGTAGCCATTACTTGGAGGACATGATAAATGCCTTTAAGTATACAGATGTTGACTTTATCACGAAACAAGCTTATGTAATGGATGGACAGCTGGTATCTGGAGTGGAGCATGATTATGTCAATCACTATGAAGATAAAGCTAGGACAGTGTTTTCTACAAGGAATTATCAATCATTAAAAGAGTTGGATCATCCGATGGGAGAAGGCTATGCCATCGATCATTTCGAATTTGAAGTAACAAGTATTAAGCCGGAAGTGAGGTGATTTTAAAAATGAGCTACGAGCTTGTACATGCGCATCAATTGGAAGAAGTCAAAGTGAGTGTTATCGTCCCGATGTATAATATAGAAAACGATATTGAGGACGCATTAAGCACCTTGATGAATCAATCATTAAAAAGTATTGAGTGCATTGTTATCGACGATGGTTCCACTGATAAAAGTCTGGAGATCATAAAAAATGATATAAGAAAATATCCAAACATCACGTTGTTAAGTGGAGAACATGCAGGTGTTAATGTCGCACGCAATAAAGGCTTAGAAGTTGCCAGAGGAGCGTTTGTTTTCTTTATGGATGGCGATGACATGTTGGAAAAAGATGGCTTAGAGGGACTGTACAATGCTGCAAAGAAATATCAAACAGATATTACGATTGGAATAGCAAAGCGATTTAATCAAAGCGGGAACTGGCACATTAAAAGCCACAAAAAGCATTGTGTATACATGCCAGGGGAAAAATCATTGTCGGAAAATCCTGAATTATTATATGCACTGGAGTCATGGAACAAACTGTTTAAGCGAGAACTAATTGCAGAGGAAAAATTTTTTGAAGAAGCATTTGCAATAGGAGAACATGCTTTTATCATAAAAGCAATGCTAAAAGCGAAAAAGATATACACCATCGATCAAGTTGTCTATTATCAGCGAAAACGAGATGGTGCTGGAGATCATCGATTTTCACAAATTAGCCATGATGACATCGCTTTAATCAATCAAATATTTAAAGGCTTAAAACATGTTGATCAAGTATGGGAACTATCACAACATGCGTTAAAAGTACATTACTATAAGCGCATTTTACAAGAAGAACTTTGGCCTCTATTAAAAAGTATCATTGTAAAAAAAGAGACAAAAATACAAGTTGCTTTTTTAGAATCATTTTTAGATTGGTTGACGGGACTAGATGCGTACCTTTTAAATGAATTGCCACGATTACATCAGATACTAAGTTGGGAGATCATCAGCCTATTCGCCTACTTAGGAAAAAAAGCAAAAAAAGTGTACCTAAAATGTTTGAAAGTAGGATTTTCTAAGCTGACTGCTGATTCATTAAACACACTTCGGACATCTGAAAAATCGAAAGCGGTAGAGAGTGCATGGCGGTCATATCAATATAATCATTTATTTCCAATTCATAAGTATCTCTTTTTTAAAAAACATCCATTAAAGACTAAAGAACACCTTTATAAATTGATTGTACTTCTTTGTCATTTAATCCCCCTTTCAAGGAAAATAACATTTATCACCATTAGAGATGACCATTTAACAGATTCATTTAAGCTTATTTATGATGAGTTGGAAAACCACCGTCCGAAGTACAAATTGCTCACCCATTTTAAGAATAGACAGAGAACCTTCAAGGAATTTTGTCTGTTGTATTATCACATTGGAACTTCAAAGTATGTGATTTTAGATGATTATTGCCCACCACTTTTAGACATAAAACTTAGAAAAAAAACAGAAGTCATTCAAACATGGCATGCAGCTGGTGCAATTAAAAAGTTTGGGAATGGCTCCATTGGTTGCCGATCAGAATTTGAAGCTAAGATTCATCAATCTTATACAAAAGTTGTTGTAACAAGTGAAAAATGGGTAGCACCTTTTGCTGAAGCATTTCATATTTCCAAGCATGCCATCTATCCCATTGGACTAGCACGAACAGATGTTTTCTTTTGTGAAAAAACGATGGAGGATATAAGCGATATGTATCTGAGGAAATATCCGCAGCTAACTGGAAAAACAGTGATTACTTATGCACCAACATTTCGCGGGAGAGGAAGTGCTCGAGCAACGTTTTCTCTACGATTGAATCTTAAAATGATGAAAGAAGAGTTAGATGACAATTACATCGTTGTTTTAAAGTTACATCCTATCATGAAAGAAATTCCTATTCCAGAAGCGTTGAGAGACTTTGTACTAGATTTAAGTTCAGAGGCTACCCACCACGTTTTGATGAGGACAGATATTTTAATTACGGACTATTCCTCTGTTGCATTTGAGTATGCACTCCTTGAAAGACCCATGATCTTTTATGCGTATGATCATGAAAAATATGAAAAAGAACAAGGCTTCTATTATGATTACCATGAGATGATGCCTGGCCCCATTGTTAAAACAACAAAACAAATGATTCAAGTGGTACAAAAAAATAAATTTGATATCGAAAAAATAAAAAAGTTTAAACATGAATTTTTTGATCATTTAGATGGACAAGCAACAAAGCGTTTTGTTGATACTTTTATTGAAATTTGAAATGGTACAAATACTACCAAAAGAGGCGTGCGAAAATGAAACGAATTATTACTTAGATGAGAGAAGAGGAAAAAATATGAGAATAATAGATCTTTATGTGGATTCTAAGCATGCATATCTTAAACTAGAAGAAGAAGTTTCTTTCTTCCTAAAGATTGATGATCAAGAAATTGAAATTCCTTCAAAGTTAAAAAAAGATGACGGTGTGTATCAGATTCACCTTGCAACGCTTGAGAAACTGGTGGAAAAAGAAGGCAGATTTTCAATAGGCGTTAAAGTTGATGGGACATTTGAAAGGCTTGAATTTAAAGAGCTTTTGAAGTCGAGAGTAAGTGGGCGGTATTTTCATGCCAAGAAAGAGAAGAAGAAGCTATATATCACAACTGACGGATATTTAAAATTTGCTTATGGCTCTAAGAAAGAACTGTTTATTAATAGCCAAAAAACAGGGAATATTAATATTCAAAAAGCTGAAATATGCACAAAAGATTCTGGTATTTACGTACAACTTGTCTTAGCTGAAAAAATGAAAGGTCAACTTACTTGTGTGAGTTTAGTTGATTTTGATACAGAGGAAAGGTATGTCACCTCGCATTGTCTTTCGGATCAAATACTAGAGGTTGACCTATCAAAAGTTCCCCAAATGGGTCGACGCTATCGAATCGTTATTGATTCAATGACAACAAAAAGAATGGAATCCCAACTGGTTAAGATGGTCGAAGGTAAAACGGTTGAGGTTAGCGAGACTGAACATGTTTGGCAACCAGCAGTAGAAAATGGAACAGTGATCCTTTCTACTAATCGTAAAGATGTGAATGAAGAAGCTAGAGAGATTACGGTAAGATCTGTTGGTCAAGCATTTGGGAATTGTATTGAACTTGAAGTAAATCTTGATGATCTAGAGATTAAAGATGTCATAACGAGGCATCGTGCGCTAGACAAAATTATTAAGCTTGACCATATCTATCATGACAGAAAGTTGAAAATTAACTTTTCAAATTTAAATGGATTTTCACAGGGTAATTTTTTGATTTATGTGAGGAATAAACGAAACTGGTACTTTAAACTATATGATGATGAACCCATTCCTTCTTTCTCTGAACAAAGCCTTTACTTTTTTGTTCATGGAACAGAAAAATCAGCGCGCTATGCACACTTTGGAATAGAGCGGCAGTTAAGATACAATATTAAATCTGTCAGTAGCTATCAACGGATGCAGGAAAAAACCATTAGTTTTGATCATTTATGTCTTTTGAATGATTATTTTCTACTTGAACTAAGTAGCTCTCTAATCGTTGAAGACGTTATTTTAGGAGAAAATAACAATTTAGAGTTTCATCAAAACAGGAAGGATTTATTTATTCGGATACCTGAACAAGCATCAATTGATACAGTTAAGTATTTGTCTATTGTTGTGGATGATCAGTTGTTCAAACTAGAAGCGGGAGCATTTTTCTCAACTGCTTCTGCAAAATTGGGTTTGGTTTTATTTACAGGACATCAGGAACGCCTCGCCATAAAGCCGTTAAATACTGAGTATTATGTAACATCAGGAAAAATTTCTAAAAAAATAGAAGTAGAAATACCTAACCTTCATGATAAGAATTTAAATGTCATTTTAACTGATCCAATTAAAATTGAAAAAGTGATTACAATTAATAGAAAAGACCTGAGTATTAAAGCGCTGAACTTTAAACAGAGGGAACAGCGCTTAGAAATCCAACCTAGAAACTTCGAGCCTTTTATTGTGGACTCAGTAGTGAGTCAGGTGTTAGATATTGTGTTTGTGACACATGAAGGTTTTGCCCTACCTTTTGTGAAAGATCATAAACAACTAGCGGAAGAACACAAGAAGCAGCATTGGCAAGTCTCTGAAAAGGATAGGGAAATGCTTTATCGGATATATGTTAATATTTCAGGGGGATTATCTGTCTATGTAAAAGATAATTATTATGCTGAGAATTGGGAGAAAGTTCCTGTTAAGGATAATGTGATTTTGTATGAGTCTCAATTTGGAAAAAGAATATCTGATTCAGGTTATGCGATATTTAAGTATTTGGTTGATAACCCACACTTTGGGAAGTTTGAACATATTTGGGTGATTGATGAAGAAAGCAGTCAAGCGCCAGAGGCATTAGAGAAAAAATATCAAGATGCGTGTCGTTTTGTTATACGAGACACAAGGGTGTATAAAAAAACCTTGCTAGAATCTAAATATCTTATCACTTCCCATACTTTTCAAGATTACTTTTCGAAGAAGCCAGATCAAATTTATATTAACACATGGCATGGAACAGCTCTTAAATCACTAGGGTATGATATTATAGGTGAGACTTCAAGCGTTCGTAATGTTGTAAGAAATTTTATGATGTCTGATTATATCATTTCACCTAACGATCATATGACTCATATTTTCACAAATGGTTATAAACTTCGTGGCGCATATCAGGGAACGATTCTCGAGGGTGGCTATCCACGAAATGATCTAGTTATTACAACAGATAAAACTGTAGTTGCTGAGAAATTAAAATACTTCTCAGTGAAATTTGATCGAAAAAAGCCAACTATCTTGTATGCACCTACTTATCGTGGGAGTGATGTTGCAAATCCTATGAATCAAATGCCAGAGATCAAAGAACTTGTTACCAGATTACAGAGAAAATATGGGGTAACACATAATGTGCTTTTAAAGGTTCATCCTTTTACATTTCAATCAGCTTCAAAAGATGATATCTTACAAAAGTTTTTAATTCCTGATTATATAGATACGAATGAAATATTATCTATTGTAGATTTATTAATTTCAGATTTTTCAAGTATTTTCTTTGACTATTTAATAACAGATAAACCCATTATCTTTTATATTCCTGATAAAGATGAGTATATGAAGAACCGTGGCGTTTACGTGGATTTCGATGATTTACCAGGACTCCAAGCGATAAATTATTCACAGCTTGAAAGAGGAATTGATCTGATTATTTCCGAGAGAAAGACTAAACAGATCAAAAAATATGTCGATATGAAAAATAAATACTTAACATATGATGACGGGAAAACGACTGAACGTTACGTTAGGCGTATTTTTAAAAATGAAAAATCCAATCAAATAAAAGAAATAACTGTTGATTCTAATAAGAAAAAGTTAGTGATGTATATGGGGGACATGGATAGCAATGGTATTACATCAAGTGCATTGAATCTGCTTGATCACCTTGATTACGATAAATACGATGTAACCATTATGATGTATTTGCAAACGAATCAAAAATCTCTAGATAACATTGAGAGAATAAATAAATTTGCACGCATCATGTTTGTTTTTGGAGAACCTCTTTATACAAGTGAAGGAATTTCCAAAGATGAAGCGTTACTTCAAGCAGGTTTCACTGAGGAAGAATGGAAGGATATGCTGTCAGTTTATAGACGGAATATGTCTAATCGAGTGTTTCCTAGTATGTCATTTGATGTAGCGATAGAGTTTTGTAGCTATGGCAGAGCCAGTGTTCGACATTTACTTTCTGTAGAAGCAAATCGGCATATCTTTTATTTGCATAGTGAAATGGGCAGAGATGCTAAAAAAATTATTAATAATAGATTCGTTCGAATTAATAACTTTAATATGATCTTCACCCTATACGCTCATGCTAGTAAATTAGTAAGTGTATCCAAGGCCCTGATGAAGGAGAATATAAAGCAATTGGCTTATGTTACTAAACCTGAACAGATGACATATGCACGAAATGTCATTAATTATAAGCGTATTTTGGAGCAAGCAAAGGAAGAAATTGATTTGAATAACCTTAAATCGATTGATGGATTTCCTGTGGCACCCATAGATACAAGTACGGGATTAAATTTTGTAACCTCTGGCCGACTTTCGGTGGAGAAGAATCAGATTGCTTTAGTTAAAGCTTTTGCTGAATTCGAAAAAGAATATCCCGGAGCAAGGCTGTTTATTCTGGGGAAAGGGATATTACAATCGGATATTAATAAAGAAGTTGTGCGCCTGAAGATGCTTGGAAAAATCACGATGCTTGGACACCTAGATAATCCGTTTGCATTTATTAGTAAAATGGACTATTTTGTATTTCCATCCCTTTATGAGGGACAAGGTTTGGCTTTACTAGAAGCACTTGTTCTTGGTAAAAAAGTAATGTCATCTAATATTGCAGCAAGTATAGAAATGCTTGGTACTAATGAGTATGGGATCATTGCAAAAGGGACAACACCTAATGCCTTGTATGAAGGTTTGCAGGAGTTGGTAAAGTGTTCAGATTTTAAACAGTTTGACTATGTGAAATATAATCAAAAAGCGATAGAAGACTTTAATAGATTGGTTGAGGATAAGTGATGTCTATGAATTATAATGTGTTAATTGAAGAATTTTGTGAAACATATGGATTAGGTGAAGTAAAAGAAGCAAATTTATTACCAACAGGTTTAGGTAATCAGACATACGCTGTTGAGACAGTAAATGGTAAATATGTGATAAAGGCATTAAACCCTTCGCAAGTTAAAACAGAATCTGATATTCGAAGGCTAGAGCTGACTGAGCGTATTTCAGAACTAGTAAGCAAGAATGGAATTTCAAGTATCCCAGCGAAAAGAATTAATGGAAAGATTGTGAATACATTGCATGAGCAACATTACATGGTTTTTGACTTCTTTAAAGGAAGGATAATACCGCTTAATAGCTTAACGAATGAAATTTGCTTTGAGGCAGGTCAACTATTAGCAGATTTACATCAGATGAACTTTGAGGAATTGTCAAATGAAGATTTAAATCATCATATTAGAGATTTTCAATACGGAGTTCAACTAAAATTAAGAGTAGACTGGAATTACTATCTAAAAAAAGCTACAATTTCATCACCTGAGTGGTTAGGATATTTGAAAGAATCAATAGATGATTTATACGAAATGTTTGATTTGTCATTTGCAGCATACCTGTCATTTGTACCTCAGGATGTTGTCATCTCTCATGGTGATATATTTAATCAAAATATTTTGTGGAAAGATAATACGCCACATATTATTGATTGGGAATCAAGTGGTTTTATTGATGCTACATATGATTTTTTATACACTTCCATAAGATGGGCGACTAGGAATTATGTGAAACCTGGTGAAGAATCTGTAGATAAAAATAGGTTGTATGCGTTCATTGAAGGATATGTAGAAAGGAAAAGCGTTAATATTGAAAACCTTGAGATTTCATTGTATGTCATTCTTTACAAAAGATTAGGCTATTTCCGTAATGCTTTTATAAAGTATTTTAACCCTAAAGATAAGATCGCTAAAGAGCGTGCAGAAAAGCAGATTATTTATACGCTATCTATTTTTAAAGGTTATAAAAATTTGATTGATCAATTAGACGATATTAAGCAACATATTATTAAGCGTCAATTAAAGCAAGTCTATAAAAAAAGTCCGTCTTATGAAGTAATGTCTAAAATAGAGCAATTGATTGGGAACTATAATAATAAACTTGATGAAATAAGTAATGATTATAAAAAACAAAAAAGGAAAGCAAATAAATCAACTAAGGAATTGGAAGACATAAAAAAAGTCATCATTGATTTCGGTACTTTAGTGCATGATACTTCAATGGAATCAAATGATTAAAGAGAAGGATACAATTTAGAAAAGATATTATAAAGATGGAGATGAGGAGTATCTATATGAGAGTAGTAGAAACAATTATAAAATTAGTAAATGTTAGAAAAATTCTATGTCATCCCTCCCAATTACCAGAAAGGGGAGTAGCCTAGATGAAAGTTGTAGCTTTTCTTCCTACAAAGGGAAATAGTGAGCGTATTGAATCAAAAAATATGAAGTTAATGGATGGAAAACCCTTATTTCTTCATACTTTAGAAAAACTTTGTTCTTGTGATTTTATTGATGAAGTATATTTAGATTCTGAGTCTGATGAAATTCTGTCATATGCATCTCATTTAGATTATAAAGCACTAAAGCGTGATCCAGAGCTAGCTTCAAATAAAACAGATGGTCATCAACTATTTTATAATGAGGTCGCACAAGTTGAAGCGGATTTTTATATTCAAATATTAGGAACCAATCCGTTTGTTAAAGAGGAAACAATTGAAAAAGGGTTAAACATTTTGATGAAACATAGTGAATATGATTCTGTTGTATTGGTAAAAAAGGAAAAGCAATATTTATGGTCTGGAAATCAACCAGTTTACGATAAAAACCATGTTCCCAATAGTTTTGATTTGCCCGATACTATAACCGAGACAATGGGTTTATACATTGTTCGAAAAGAATGTGCCCTTAAAGAAAAGAAACGTTTTGGAAACAATTGCTATTTACTAGAAGCGAATCCGATTGAGGCGATTGACATTAATTATTCTGAAGACTTTAAACTAGCAGAACTAATAGCAAAAGGTGAGCGTCTGAAAGAGGTTACAAAGCTACGCTCATTAGCAACAATGCTAACATCACCTATGCTGTCAGATATTATGTTTGATTGTGGTTTGAAAGGTGTTATTACAGGATTTAAACCTAATTTTAAAGAGATAAAAATTTTAGGGCGTGCGAATACTTTGAAAATTAGGAAGCTTCATGAAGGGGAGGATTTCCGCGGAATTTATGATGCTCTGAAAACATATGAGAGCATTGGGTTAGGTGAAATCATAATGGTAGAGAATGAAGTAACAGATCGAGCGTATTTTGGCGATTTAAATGCTAATTTGGCAGTTCGCTCTGGTGCTGCTGGTGCTATCATTGGTGGTGTTACTAGAGACGCAGTTGAAGTTTCGAAACTAGGCTTCCCTGTTTTTTCAAAAGGTTATTGTTGTGCTGATGTTAGAGGGATGGCAACAATGGAAAGCTATGGAAAGCCAATTGAAATTCAAGGAGTGACGATTCAACCAGGGGATCTTATTTTTGCTGATTGTAATGGTATAGTGGTTATTCCGAAAAAGTGGGAAGAAACAATTATCAACAAAGCAATGAAAACTATCCGAACAGAAAAATCGGTGTTGGACAAAGTTTATTCTGGAAAAAATGCACTATCTATTTATCAAGAAGAAGGTGCGTTTTAAATTATTTGTTTGCTTAGCTGCAATAGTGATCATTTTAAAATTTAGTAAAAACGAGGAGCTGTAGAATTATGTTTAGATTACTTGCAGGACCGTGTGTAATTGAAAGTGAAGATATGGTGTTAAGCATTGCCGAAGAAGTAAAAAGTATAACTGATAAGCTAGGGATAGAATACGTTTTTAAGGCATCTTTTGATAAGGCCAACAGAACTTCAATTCATTCCAGTAGAGGACCAGGAATGGCAGAAGGGTTACGCATTTTAAAAAGGGTTAAGGATGAACTTGGATTAAAAATAGTAACGGATATTCACGAATCCTATCAAGCTGCTCCAGTCGCTGAAGTTGCTGATATTCTTCAAATCCCTGCATTCCTTTGTAGGCAGACCGATTTGTTAGTAGCAGCAGCAAAAACTGGTAAGGAAATTAATGTAAAAAAAGCCCAGTTTTTAGCCCCATGGGATATGAAAAATGTTGTTCAAAAGCTGGAAGAAGCAGGGAATAAAAACATTAATCTTACAGAAAGAGGAACAACTTTTGGTTATAACAACTTGGTTGTTGATATGACCTCTATTATTGAGATGAAAAAATTTGGATATCCAGTTATTTTTGATGCCACTCATAGTGTTCAAAAGCCTGGTGGTAAAGGTGATGCGACTGATGGAAATAGAGAATACGTAGAATATTTGGCGAAATCAGCAATAGCGGTAGGTGCAGATGGGTTATTTATGGAGACGCATCCAGATCCAGATAATGCGATGTCAGATGGACCGAATATGATTCCTCTGAAAGACTTAGAAGTTGTTTTACAAAGGCTTACAGAAGTGTATCAAGTGATTTGTAAACAACATATTAGTCAAACTAAAAGGAGCTAAGTTAGATGGATATTCTTAAAGAAGCTCGTGAAGTATTTTTAACTCAGCGACAATCATTGGATAAAGCTATGCAATATTTAGGTGATGAATTTGTACAATTAGTTGAAGATATAAGAGGGTGTACGGGTCGAGTTATTATTGTCGGGGTTGGCAAGTCGAGTCATGTTGCATCAAAGACTGCAGCAACTATGACCAGCTTGGGGACGCCAGCTTTTTTTCTTCATCCAGCAGAGTCACTACATGGTGATTTAGGAAGAATATGTCAGGATGATATTGTCATTTTTTACAGTAAAAGTGGAGAATCTGAGGAAATTAATCAAATGTTACCTTCTATTCGAGTTATTGGTGCAAAAACAGTTGCTGTAACGTGTAGAGATTGCTCTGTTCTTTCTCGTGGCTGTGACCACCATATTCGGCTGAGTATTACTGAAGAAGCATCGACTTACCATATAGCGCCAACAAGTAGTACAACTGTTATGATGGTTTTTGGTGATGCCCTCGCAGTTTGTCTTGAGAAGCTTTCTGATTTTACTCCTGATGATTTTGCTGTTTTTCATCCAAGTGGGTCCTTGGGAAAAAGGTTGTTATTTACTGTGGCTGATGTTATGGTAACGGAAGATGATATGCCCTTTGTTTATGAGGGTGCGACGATTAAAGAGACAATTATTGAAATGACCTCTAAAGCTGTTATTGGTGGTGTTGCAATTGTTAATGAATCACAGAAATTACTTGGTATATTTACAGATGGTGATTTGCGAAGGCTAGTTGGAAAAATGAAAGAAATGTCGGTTATTGAGAAAAGAATTATTGAAGTAATGTCACCAAACCCGATTACATTATTTCCATCCACAAAAGCAATTGATGCTTTGACACTCATGCAAAATCCAGATAAAACCATTGGAATCGTTCCAATCATTGATAATGATTCGAAATTAGTTGGGATGCTAAGTGTTAATGATTTAATTAAAATGGGATTGTAAAGGAGAAATTCTTATATGACAATTAAACTTATCGTCCTTGATGTAGATGGGACACTAACAGATGGCTCAATTTGTTATGGTAGCAATGAGATAGAAATGAAATCATTCAATGTTAAAGATGGAGCGGTCCTAAAACCTTTATCTAAACTTGGTATCTCTGTTATTTTTCTAACAGGGAGAGAATCGGAGATAACAGCAAGGCGCGCCAAAGAACTCAATATAAAAGCGATACAAGGTGTGTCTAATAAAAAAGGAGTCTTAACAGAGTATATTTCAGAGCATGGAATTAAGCAAGAAGAAATTCTTTATATAGGAGATGATATTAATGATTATGCAGCGATGAAACTCTGCAGCTTTAAAGCTTGCCCTGCAGATGCTGTTAATGAGATTCGTAATATATGTGATTATACTTCTCCTTTAGCAGGAGGTCAAGGAGCAGTTCGGGATATTATTGAAATGATGTTAAGAAAGCACAACAAATGGAATGACTTTCTTGATTTATATGGTGCTTAGGCAATTATTTATGAGAACTGATGTTAAACGTTAAAAGGAGTATTGGTATGAGCGTTTTTTATAATGTAGCACATGATGGGCTTTTAATAAAAGCTTTTGCTCACCGTTATAAGTATCATTTGAATGATTCTGCTGTTTTTTTAGTTAATAAAAAGTTCTATGGTAAAACTGATAGGAAGGTATTTGATAATACTCGCTTTATCTACCTAGATATGCATAAATTCTCAACAGATGAAGGAAAGGACTTAGAAGACAACATAGTTAACTATGTTGAGCTATCGCTTGTTAAGCAACGCGTAGTTATCAAGAAATATAAAAAAATATATAGTCTTGTGGATGAAGTGGATTTGTTTGGCATTTTTTGTGAGAATAAACAGATTTATTACTGTCAAATTGAGATAGGGGCGAACATTTTTCAACGATTTGAAAAATTTAAATCTAGGGGTTTAGAGCAAATCCGTGCCAGTATTGTTTTACCATACACTACTGAGTATGGTAACATTATGAGAAAGCATAGACTGAGATTCGCCGGTGGAAGAATGTGTGAAAATCGGATATTTGCGAGTACCACATATCAATTTCCCAAGTATATATCTGACATTTCAACTATAGCACGTTGGGACTATAAAGGAATTTTAGGTGAAATGTCGCTTATTTATTTAAAGCAAATAGCGATATTCTATAAATTTCCTGATATTGCTAATGGTAATGGTGATATATCTTTGCTTATTTTTGCATCTCGTTTAGTATTCAGTTTAACCCCAGCTATTCGAGCCTGTAGTTTCTCTGACACACAATCTTTGGACAGAGAATTTATTCTTGCTTATCAGTTTGTTGCAGATTTTTTCACTGCCAAGCAAGCTACAGTATACTTTAAACCTCATCCTCGTGAAAGTGAGTTTAACTTTTCACCACATATTGATGAAAAAGCTTTAATTCCTTCATTGTTTCCTACAGAAATTATTCAGTTTTTTAATAATTTTAAAGTCAGTGAATTTGTATCCACAACATCATCATCTGGAGATTATTTTACAGAGAAGCAGCGTCCTTCTTCTGTTATGTTAGGTTCTAGTTATTTCGGGTTTTATCCTTATCTTATAAAATTTCTTGTTATCACTGAGCTTCTTAATTATTGCTCTTCACAATTTCAGAATATTTATATTTCTGGTACGTTGCAAGTAATTTCAGATGAATTTCTCAGAAAAAACTGTGATTATTCAGAGTTTAATCTTATAAGTCTTTTTGGGTATATACCCCCTCCATATAATGTCCTAATAATAGCAAACTTGATGGAAGATAAAGATAAAAAAAGACTTAAAGTGATGATGACAGAAAGCAACGCTAAATTTGCAATTATTTTCTTCAACACTGAGGAATTTAATGGTATTTTCAATAGTTCATTTCCAACAGATTTAAAAGCTATTTCGATAAAGAAAAATCCTCTTGTTCACCATACCTTAGTTGACTTGAACGATGAATATATATATATCTTTGAAAAAGGTACAAACTACTTCGATGGCATAAAAGATTTTAATATCAATTCGAAACTTATATACTCGGGAGTTGAAGTCTGTGCAAAGTATTCAGAATTAACGAATATTGAACAACGGCTAGAACAAACGGCAATTAATGTATCAACTGAAATCATAGAAATTGAAAACAAAGGAGATAGTGTTGAAATGATTGATCAAAAATTTAGCAAGTATAGAGAAAGGGGAATAGCTTTTTCAACAAGTGTTAATTATGTTGCGAAAATAGAGAATGGAATTTTGCATGTGCAATTAACTGAACTTCCATTAGGCATTTGCGTAGGCTATGAATTACTGCGAAATATGAAAGTGATTGATTCTCTATCGACTAGCTATGTTACTAAGGCTAGTTTTGAACTAAAACACTTTGGAGATTATTCAGTGAGAATTCGTTTTTATAAATCTAAAAACCTGAATGCTACCATATATTTATATGATACAATACACTTTGTTTATACATTATCATCAGTTGTCGGAACTTTAAATCCCAATGGATATGATTTCGAAAATGCTCGGGACAGACTTGAACGGCTTTTGTTTGACGAAAGTCACCACAAGGAGCAGATGGGAGAGCTTTTGTCCGCATTATCTCATCAAACCAGTTTGGGTTATTCATTCATTGACTATTTGCTTTCAATGAATATTACTTCTCTTTACTTCTACTGTGAAGAGCGTGATTGGGAATTAGGACGTGCACTGTTTTCATTGTTATATAATGATGCACGAATTACAATAAAAGAGTGTATCAGTGAGATCCCCTTTAAAGGGGAAAGCATAGATAAATTATATCGACCTGTCAAATTCAACCACAAGGATGCCAATTATTATGAAGAGGAGGAGAATGTGCTAATTGCTTCTGTTTTTCCGCAGCCTAATTTGGAATATGAGTTCAAAAAGTTAGGACTAAATGTCTATAAAATAGATGAGATTACTACTGCTGTATTAAATAAAGGGTTATTTGTTTCACCTTACAATGAAATTAAACAGTGCAACCCAAATGTTGACATTGTATTCGTAAAAAAACCATCATCACTTAGGAGAGTGAAAAAAGATGCACGTACTGACAATGAAAATGATATTGTTGCGAAAAAAGTGAACATAGCAGTGATGCGTACTGGGCTTAGACAAAGTCCTCCTAAGATGCCTCTTGCCTTAACAGATTGCGGTGTTATGCAGGAGGATGCGGAAGAATTCGTTGCTTATACAGGTGATATGACTTCCGATATTGATGGCTATGCAAGGTGTGTAGACAGACAAGGTAGGTTAGTGAATGTGACTGATGGTTATAGGATGACTACTGATCAGCCTGAGCAGTTTGACAATACCATTTATTTTTATGGAAACAACATGGTCTATTCACCGTTCACTTCGGATGATAAAACGGCTGCTTCTTGTCTCCAAAGGTTATTGAATACTAACTGTAAAAATCGCTATAAAGTGATCAATTGTGGAGGTTGGTCAAGACTGACACTGACAAATATGATAAATAACATGTTAAAAGCACATAAGTATAAAGACGGTGATAAAATTGTGATTATGCTTGATTCGATACCAGATCCTAATGAAGTTGATTATACGTTGATTGATTTGGGAGAATTGTATGCACGCCCTCATGAGTATGGTGAAATTTGGATTGATGCTCGTAACAATGTTAATCAGGTTGGACAGAAGTTGCTTGCTGAAGGGCTATTTGATGGTTTGGTAGAAAAGGGACTGATCAGGCTGTTTAAATCGTAAAGTGTGGGCGCTTAATTTTTAGAAAAGCTGATAAATTTGAAATTAGTTTTAAACTCTAATATCTGTATAACAAAAGAAAGTATTCATATCAATGAATAAATAACCATCTAAAAATCAGCATGCCGATTATCCAGTGTGCTGATTCATGTTCTGTAAGCGAGTAAAAGAAGACTGTATTTAAAAGGACCTCACCATTCGTGTATACTTATGGTAAGCGAAAGTTGAGGTGTTTAATTGGAAGCAACTGTAATGTTAAGAG
>JGI24700J35501_10930709_pt1 | contig 19521 bp, 22 predicted proteins | sample TergutTh196P1_FD_35501 | JGI IMG/M metagenome (IMG submission 35501)
GTTGCGTTTTGCCAAGGCTGCGTTTTACGATGTTGCTATCTTGTTCTATTTGCCAAAATTCCGTTACTGGAGAACTTGCGTATAGGTTTTGTTTTTCCTTTCGATGTTGCTTGGTGTTGTCATCTGACCAAACTTCGACCACTAAATCTGGACGACCAGCTGTTCTTGTTCTTTTTTTATTTTCGATGTATTCATTTTTTTTGAACAAGATAAAATCTGGTTGAACATATTTTAATGAAGTGATAGATTTCTTCTTAAAATAATCTACATCAGTTAGTTTAGATATGTCGATTAGTTCGGCGGTATCGTCTTTCAAGTTGCCTGTGTAAACTAAATCTCTATCCTCTTTGAAAAAATGAGACGATTTTTTGTAACCTGCTACGTATAATTCTCCCAATAAATTCGTTAATATATCGCTATGCCGCCCTGTTACTGACATTTCAAAATAATTAAAGTAGTTAAAATGACCGATATATTTTACACTTGTAAAAATTTGGTTTCCTAAAATTGTGCTTCCCATAATTTTACCTTCTTTTCATGCAAATCTGCGGTTGACAGGACTTGAACCTGCACATCCAAATGGACATAAGAACCTGAATCTTACGCGTCTACCAGTTCCGCCACAACCGCAAAATCAACCACAATAATATTGTAGTTGTTTTTTATTTTTTTGTCAAGTTTTTTCAATTTCGGTTGGTGGAGTTGGCGTTAATTTTGGCGATTGAATGCCCAAAACGTCCGTTTTGCGTATAGGAATGCGAACTCCACGGTTTGTGCCAAATTCCACGACAAAGCAATCTTGACCAACATCGGCGATGCGACCGTACATACCGCCGTTTGTCAACACGTTATCGCCCACTTTTAAGTTAGCTTGCATTTCGCGCGTTTGCTTTTCTCGTTTACGTTGCGGACGTATCATTAGAAAGTACATTCCTAAAATAACAAGCCCCCAAATTGCAATCATCCAAACTGTGCCGAACGGATTCGGCTCTACTTGTGCGGCAGGAGCGGCTTGTCCTGTTGCGGCGGTTTGCTCGGTGGCTGGTGGTGTACCGCCGCCCAAAATTGGACTTAAATCTCCGTCCAATAAAATTATATTTTGCAAAATTATTTCCCTCCTATTGTACTAAAACCTTGGGGCGCTGCCCCAATCCCCGCAAGGGGATTCTCCCCTTGACCCCGTAACATTTTAACAGGATTTTTCAAGTTTTAATTGATATATTTTTATTATAACTTATTTTGAGACCACATTGCAAGTTTTTCTGCCTTAAATTTTGAAAAATTATCGTTGTCAAGTGCGTTGCGGATTTCTACCATTAAATTGTTGTAAAATTGCAAATTGTGAATTACCGCCAATCGCATTGACAACATTTCTTTTGCCTTGAATAAATGGCGAACATACGCTCGCGAAAAATTTTGGCAAGTGCTACAAGTGCAATCTGCATCCAACGGGGAATCGTCCTTTTCGTATTTTGCATTGAGAATATTGATTTTTCCGCTGCTTGTGTAAATGTGCCCGTGGCGACCGTTGCGGGCTGGCATAACGCAATCAAAAAAATCTACGCCACGTTCTACGCTTTCCAAAATGTTCTCTGGAGTGCCAACTCCCATTAAATAGGTTGGCTTTGCTTGCGGCAAATATGGCATAACTTCCTCTAAAATGCGGTACATTTCTGCGTGAGTTTCGCCAACAGCTAATCCGCCGATTGCGTAGCCGTCCAAATCTAAATCGGAAATTTGCTTTGCGTGCTCAATGCGAATATCTTCGTATGTTCCGCCTTGATTTATCCCAAATAACATTTGCCGCTTATTTATGGTGGATTCTTCGCCGTTTAGTTCGGTCAACCGTTTTTTACAGCGGACAAGCCAACGAGTTGTGCGGTTCACAGAATCCTCCATATAATCACGTTCGGACGGATACGGCGCACATTCGTCAAACGCCATTGCTATTGTCGAAGCCAAATTTGACTGGATTTCCATGCTTTCCTCTGGGCCCATAAAAATTTTTCGCCCGTCAATATGCGACGAAAAATAAACGCCCTCTTCTTTAATATTGCGAAGCGCCGCAAGCGAAAACACTTGAAATCCGCCAGAATCGGTCAACAGCGGTTTGTTCCAACGCATAAAGGCTTTCAAGCCGCCTTTTTGGTGGACAAGTCCATCGCCTGGTCGCAAATGCAAATGATATGTATTCGCAAGTGCAACTTGGCAGTTGACATCTTGCAAATCAAGCGAAGACAACGCGCCTTTGATTGCGCCTGTGGTTGCCACGTTCATAAAAACGGGGGTTTGAATTTCTCCGTGCGGAGTGGCAAAAATGCCACGTTTTGCACGTCCTTCAGTTTTTAGCAGAGTGTACATTTATCTGTCCCTTTCTCGTTCACGAATAATAAAATGGATTGGCGTTCCCACAAATCCGAACGCATCACGCAGCCGATTTTCCAAAAATCTTTTATAGGAAAAGTGCATAAGATTTTTATCGTTGACAAACAGGATAAACGTCGGCGGTTTGACGGAAACCTGCGTTGCGTAATAAATGCGAAGAGGTTTTCCCTTGTCGGACGGCGGTTGGTGGATTGCGGTTGCCTCGATAATAACGTCATTTAGCAAGCCTGTGCTAATTCTCATGGAATTATTTTGGTAGACTGCGAAAATTAGGTCAAACAATTTTTGCACACGCTGTCCTGTCAACGCCGATATAAACAGCTTTGGAGCATACGGCATATAAGCCAAATCGTTGCTAATTTTGTCGGAAAATTTTTTCATTGTGTGCGTATCTTTTTCGATTATATCCCATTTATTTACGGCGATAATGGCGGCTTTTCCACGTTCGTGAGCTATTCCTGCAATTTTTGTATCTTGTTCGGTAACTTTTTCCTCGGCATCGATTAGCAAAATGCAAACGTCGGCACGTTCCACGGCAGAAACGGCGCGCACGATAGAATACCGCTCGATGTTCTCTTTAATTTTGCTTTTTCGACGTAAACCTGCGGTATCTATGAAAATATATTTTTGCCCATCGTGTTCGAACGGCGTATCGATTGCATCGCGCGTTGTGCCAGGAATATCGCTGACGATAACACGTTCTTCGCCCAAAATGCGGTTTATTAAGGAAGATTTGCCCACGTTTGGCTTGCCAACGATTGCCACTTTTATAATATCTTCTTCGATTTGCTCGGCTGTGCTGGCTGGAAAAAGTGCCGCAACTTCGTCAAGCAAATCGCCCAAACCTAAAGCCTGTCCAGCCGAAATTGGAATAGGATTTCCTAATCCCAGTTCGTAAAATTCGTAAATATCGTTTTCCTGTTTCGCAGGAGCGTCAATTTTGTTGACAACCAGCAAAACCTTTTTTTGCACCTTTCGGAGCATATTCGCAACGGTGCGATCGGCTTCCAAAATTCCAGCGCGTCCGTCCACCACAAACAAAATTACGTCGGAAGTGTCCATTGCGGTTTCGGCTTGGCGAAACACCTGCTTTGCAATAAAATGCTCATTTTCGGGATCTAGCCCGCCAGTATCTATTACGGTAAAATTGCGATTCAACCACTCGGCATCGGCGTAAAGTCGGTCGCGCGTGATTCCTGGGCTGTCCTCGACAATCGCTAAACGGTTGCCTATTATTTTGTTGAATAGCGTTGATTTGCCAACGTTTGGTCGACCTACTATTGCTAAAATGGGTTTATCGGACATAAAACCACCTCCAAAACCATTATAACACACTTTCCACAAAAAGCAAAAAAACAGCATCGTATTAGGATGCTGTCAACGTATTATTTTCACTGTTTTGTAGCTTAACGGAATCTCGTAACATTTCCATATATTCGCGGTGGTTGCGTGCAGAATCCACTGCATTTGCTAGTTCGGTGTATTCTTCTTCGTTTACTAGAACGTATTCGCCATTTTTTATACATTTGAATTTTATCATAAAAGGCCTCTCATTTATTGCTGTTAAATTTGTTCATTGCGGCGGTTACATTTTGAGATATTATTGTAGTTACGGCATCGCCCGCTTTGGTTATGGAATCTATCATTGCGGCGTGTTCTTCTGGCTTAAAGCGAGCAAGCACAAAGTCAACTAAATCCCAACGTTCGGGCTTTGGACCTACTCCGATTCGTATTCTGGTAAATTCTTCTGTGCCTAGCAGATTTATAATATTTTTCATTCCATTTTGACCGCCTGCGCTGCCACGTTCGCGCACTCGGATATTTCCTAGCGGCAAATTGACTTCATCGCAAATTACAATTAAGTTGGCTGTTTTGTAAAAATTTAAGACGGCTTTTATGCACTCGCCGCTACTATTCATGTAGGTTAAAGGCTTTAGCAAGGCAATTTTTTTGTTGGATATTTCGCCGAATCCCAGTAAACCTTTATGTTTTGCCTTGTTGACTTTTATGTTGTAATCGTATGCTAATTTGTCGATTGTTTCGAAGCCGACGTTGTGGCGAGTGCCTTTGTAGCGTTCTTCGGGATTGCCTAATCCTGCAATTATTGTGGTGCATTCTTCGGGCGGTTTACGAAAAAACATTAAAGTAGCCCTTGATTAAACAAATCGGAAATCGGCGTGCCTTTGTGAATGCACTCTATTGCGGCGGCGAAATATTCTGCTACTGATAAAATTTCCATATTTTGGGGACGTTTATAAATTGGAACGTTGATAGTATCTAAAACTAGCAGCTTGTCGATTGCCGAGTCTTCGATTTTTTCTTTGGCATTTTCCGATAATACAGGATGCGTTACGCAAGCGAAAACTGCTTTTGCTCCCAAGTTTTTGACTGCCGTTGCGGCGTTTATCAGCGATCCGCCCGTTGCAATAATGTCGTCTAGCATAACAACATTTTTGCCCTTTATATCTTCGCCGCCGATAATATTGGTTATCTCGGATACATCGGGGCGAGGACGGCGTTTGTCGACTATTGCCAGCGGTAAATCGATTTGTTCGGCAAAATTTCGCACTCTGCCAACCGATCCCATATCAGGAGAAACCGCCATAAATTCGCCCAACTGCGAAAGATGTTTACGAAAATATTCCACAAAAATGTTAATTCCGCGCAAATGGTCAACAGGAATATCAAAAAAGCCTTGAATTTGCGGAGCGTGTAAATCCATTGCAAGCACTCTATCAGCACCAGCGGAAGTAATAAGATTAGCAACCAACTTTGCAGTTATCGGCGCATGAGAGCGGTCTTTTCTATCTTGGCGAGCATAGCCAAAATAGGGAATAACCGCCGTTATGCGACCAGCCGAGGCACGCCGCAATGCGTCCGTCATAATCAGCAGTTCCATTAAATTATCGTTTACGGGATACGAGGTTGGTTGAATAATGAAAACATCCAAACCGCGAACGGTTTCGTCAAAACGTACGTACGTTTCGCCGTCAGCAAACCGCACAACAGTGGAATCGCCCAATGGGCTATCTAAATAAGATGCTATAGCTTCGCCCAGTGGCGGATTGGCGTTACACGTGAATATTTTAATATCGCCAAAAGCATAATAATTTTTATTTAGCAAAATAAATCCTCCTAAACAAGAGTATCATCTGTTAATAAATCGTCATCTATCATATCTAAAGTTGCGTCATTTTCGCCTTTTTCGTCAAACTGATCGGCTAAACTGGGATCAACTGGCGTAAAGTTTTCGGCGTTTGCTAGTTCTTCAAGTTCTTTCATGCCGTAATGTTTTCGTGCGGCGTTTTCAATTTCGTGGGCTATTGTTGGGTTTTCTTTGATGTAATTTTTGGCATTTTCGCGACCTTGTCCTAAGCGAGTATCGCCGTACGAAAACCACGAGCCACTTTTTTGGACAATATCCAACGATGCACCAATATCCAACATATCGCCAAATTTGGAGATTCCTTCGCCGTACATAACATCTACTTCGCAAGCCTTAAACGGCGGAGCAACTTTATTTTTGGTAATTTTAATTTTTGTTCGGTTGCCAATTAAAATATCGCCAGTTTTAATAGCTTCGGCACGGCGGATGTCAATGCGAACGGACGAATAAAATTTTAAGGCACGTCCGCCAGTTGTGGTTTCTGGGCTGCCGTACATAACGCCGATTTTGTCGCGCAACTGGTTGATAAAAATTACGATACATTGCGAGCGAGCCGCAACGCCAGCCAATTTGCGTAATGCTTGCGACATTAAGCGAGCTTGCACGCCAACGTGGCTTTGTCCCATTTCGCCCTCAATTTCAGCTTTCGGCACAAGAGCCGCAACCGAATCGACTACAACAATATCGATTGCAAACGACCTAACAAGCGATTCGCATATTTCGAGGGCTTGTTCGCCGTTATCTGGCTGCGAGATGTACAATTCGTCGATATTTACGCCCAATTTTTTTGCATAACTGGGATCGAGCGCGTGTTCTGCGTCAACGTAACTTGCAACGCCACCGAGTTTTTGCACTTCTGCGACAACGTGCAATGCAAGCGTTGTTTTACCAGAGGATTCTGGACCATAAATTTCGACAATACGACCGCGCGGCATTCCGCCAACGCCCAAAGCGGCATCTATGCTGATTATTCCTGTGGTAACTACGGGAATATCCATATTTGCCATTTCGCCCATTTTTATTACTGCGCCTTTGCCGTGTGCTTTCTCAATTTGCGATAATGCACTTGACAATGCTTCTTCCTTTGATGACATAGCAATATCTTCTTTTGTTGCTTTCTTTTTTGCTGCTTTTAGTGCCATAATTGCCTCCTTGCTAGACAAGTTCTAAAATTTGGTTTTTTAATTTAGATACGCATATCCAAAACCAAATATTTTTAATTTTAGTTGGGATTTAGAACAAGTCTATTTTCACAATTTTACAATATTATACCATATTATTTTTTTTTGTTCAAGAAAAATTTGATATAAAAATTGGCAAATCCAAAAATTATTAAGTTGTATAATTTTTGGGAAAATGGGCGAACCCGTCTGTTATTTTGATTGAAAAAAAACAAATTGACAATATTGTCAATTTGTTTTTGGCAAATCATTTTAAGATTGTCGTTTCGCAATTTCAGCATAAATAGGCTCTTGTTCAACCCAAACGTTATCGGGTAAAGTTCGTATACTTTTTTCCAATGCAGAAGAAAGATTACTAATATTATATTTTTGCTTGAAAAGTTCAACTCTGTCTAATTCTTTTGGTAAGTACGTTTTTTCTTTCAAAATTGCATTGCCCGTTGATTTATCTTCAACGATTGTAAATTCCTTTTCGGATTCTCCGTATATATGCAAATTACCAAAAAATTCTTCCCATTTTCGCAAATAGAATAGATAGTTATCTTGTATATGCAAGCATATTTCTTTCAAATCTTTGTCTGGGATATTTCCTCGTTTAGCTATCTCTGTTTTACCGTCTGCGTATATCCAAATTTTAGCTGAACCCACTCTAACGGGTTTTGGTGCGTTCACATGATAATGAGCGGCTTCTTCTCCATCAACAGGAACAAAATATAAATAGTACCTACCAAACATCGATATTTTCATATTACAGCAATTTTTTCTGAAAACAACCTAGAGTTATTGTGTACTAAAATTGCTAAATCTGATTGTCTAGTTATTGACTTAAAAGTTGACAATTTTTGGAAGAAGCTGTTTGTATTTTTTACGTATAAAGCCTTTTGCGATGTATCTAAACAGTCAGTGATAAGTATTGCTACTCTGCCTATTTCTTCACTGAAGAATATTTCACAAGCCAATGAATCTAGCACCAAAAAAGAACGTTTGACCAAATCCGATTCCCAATCCATTATTCCACATCCAATTCATATTTTGAAAAATCCCAAGACATTTGTAATTGTTTCAGCAGTTCATTCAATCCTTTCAACTAAATAGTAGGCATTATTTTTAATAAGACGATCCAAATCGCTAGTGCTTTTGCCAACCTCAAAAGTGGACAACTTTTGAAAAAGCGTGTCTCTGTCTTTCACGTATAAAGCCTTTTGAGTCATGTTTAAGCAATTAGTTACAAGTACGCAATCTTTTCCGATTTCTTCATTAAAAAATGTTTCAAACGCTAAATCTTTTAGCACCAAACAAGAACGTTTGACCAAATCCGATTCCCAATCCATTATTCCACATCCAATTCATATTTTGAAAAATCCCAAGACATTTGCAGTTGTTTAAGCAGTTCGTTCAAATCTTCGTACTCTTCAATATCGTCATTGAAAATATAGCCGATTTCTCCAGCGTTCCAATGAAAAACTTTGTTTAGCTTTTGTACAAAAGGTGCGACTGCAAATTGCAACCTAAAATCTTCTGCCTCGAAAATGAAACGGCTGTTTGTTGTGTCTAATGTAAACGTTGCTTTCATTGAGATTCTCCTTTTAATCTTCCCAAGGACGCGGCATATACAAATCGCGCATACGCAAAAACTCGTTGTAATCGCTTGTGAAGAAATGTTCGCCTGTATCGGCGTTTATTAGCACATAATACAGCCAATCGCCAGTCGCAGGGAACAACGCCGCATGAATCGAAGCCGCTCCTGGATTAGAAATTGGTCCCCATGGTAAACCTGTAACTCTGTACGTATTAAATGGCGAATCATATTCCAAATCGGAGTACATAACCCTATCCAAGTGGATTCCGCGCGCATACGCAACAGTTGCATCAATTTGCAAAGGCATTCCTGCCGCAAGCCTGTTTAGAATTACCCTAGCAACCATTGGTCGCTCCTCGGCAACACGAACTTCGCGCTCGATAATCGATGCCATTATAACAATTTCATCTATTGTCATGCCCATATCGGCGGCACGTTGCCTATATTCAAAGGTAAAAACTTCGTTAAACTGGCTTAACATATTGGTAATAACTTCTACAGGAGTTGGGTTTGCCGAGATAAAATAAGTATCTGGGAACAAATAGCCCTCTAATCGACTTGGGCGAATTGCAATATCGTTCAAAAAGTTAAAGCCAAAATCGTGCGTATTTGCTACTTCGATAAATTCTTCCGCTGTAAAAAATTCCCTGTTTTCCAAATAGACAGCAATGCTTTCTTGTGTAAAACCCTCGGGAATTGTAATGCGATTTTCCTCGGCAATTACAACTGGACCTGCTCGCAACCTTGCGTGTATTTGCGGCGTGCTTAAACTTTGATTAAGAACAAAATTACCAGGCTCGTAATCTTCGTTTCTGCCCATTAACATCATTTCGGCACGAAACAGCCATTGACTTTCTATTATGCCCAAATCTTCCAACATTTGCGCAACTTCTTCCATAGAAGTAACATCGTCCAGCACAAACTCAACATCATAATCGTACCGCTCTCGAGTAATACGATCCGCCAAATCTTCGCCAAACTCCAAACCTTGCAAAGTATAAATATAAACCATTCGTCCAACAATAACAAAAAGCAATGCACTAAAACAAATCCCCAACAACCACGAAAGGGAATTTACCATAAACTTTAACACAAAATCAACCTCCTTTGCACTTCAAAACCTTGGGGCTTAAAACCTTGGGGCGCTGCCCCAAACCCCGCAAGGAGCGGCGCCCCTTGACCCGCATTTTTTTATTTATTTGGTTATTAAAAATGTAGGGGCGGATATTATCCGCCCGTACGGTAATCACCAAAAAATATTAGTCGCCCAAAGATATTCCTAAACTTCTGGCAACTTGCACTAGTTCGTGATCTAGGCTAACTCGTTTGCTTAATCCCATTGCGGTGCTACCAGTTGCAGAGCTACCCAAAACAACTTCTAGGCTTTCAAAATCCATTTTGCCGTTTCGCAGACAAACCATGTTGCCAAACTGACCTTTTTCAATCATATCGGCAGCTTTTACGCCGTACCGTGCAGAAAGCAATCTGTCGGCAGGAGAAGTTTCGCCGCCGCGTTGAATGTGTCCAAAAGTACAGTGTCTAACTTCGTTGTCAACGTGCTTTTCGATGTCGTTGGCTAATTTTGCGGCGATTCCGCCAAACCGTATAGCATCTGGGCTATCTTCAACAATGCGACCAACTACTGCTTGACCGCCTTTTTCTGCGGCTCCTTCGGTAACAACGATTACGGTAAAGTTTTTGCCTGTCGATTGGCGAGATTTAATTTTTTCGACAACTTTTTCCAAAGTATATGGAATTTCTGGGATAAGAATAACGTCTGCACTGCCAGCAATGCCCGAATACAGAGCAATCCAACCAGAGGAACGTCCCATAACTTCGGCTATCATAATTCTGTGATGGCTTTCTGCTGTGGTATGTAAACGACCTAAATTTTCCGTTACAATGTTTACAGCGGTATCAAAGCCAAAAGTTGCCTCGGTAGATGCTAAATCGTTGTCGATGGTTTTTGGAACACCGATAACATTAAATCCTTTGCGGGCAAAATCGCGCGCACTGGTTAAAGTTCCGTCGCCGCCAAGCACAACAAGCGTACCAACGCCCTCTTTTTCCATGTTGGCAATCGCCACATCCGAAACATCTTTTTTAACTTTTACGCCATTTTCTTCTATAGTATAGTCAAAAAGATTGTCTTTATTGGAACTAAAGAGCATAGTTCCGCCACGGTGCAAAATACCGCGCGTTGTGTCCCGTGTAAGCGGAACAAAATCGTTGTTATACAAACCTCTGTAGCCAAATCGATAACCGATAAGATCGTATTTTGGTCTACAAGCACGCACTATGGCGTATATTACTGCATTTAGGCCGGGTGCATCGCCGCCGCCTGTTAAAATTGCTATTTTTTTGTTTGCCATTGGAATCCTCCCAAAATTTAAGAGCAAACTTGCTCGCTCTTGCAATAACTAGTCAAAAATTATTTTGACTTTATAACTTTAGATAGATAATAGCACAAATCGAAAATTTACGCAATAATTTTTTAGTAAAAAGTTTTGTTGACCTATTCTCAAAATTACATTATAATCCTATTGAAAGAATATTAGCCGCAATCCCATAATCTTTAGATTACGGGTCAAGGCGGAACTTTGCGAGAGACTAAAATTTCAGAGTATATCTTGACAATAAATCGTAAATATACTAAAATAAATTAGTTCAATAGAAACGAGGGCAACGCATGAAAATAGTTTCGTCATACAAAGTAAAAATAAAGCATTACAACAATATTTTCAGTGGCATGGTAGACATTTATAGACGTGCAGTTGCCTTTTTTATTGATGTTTGTGATAAACATTGGCAAGAAATCCAAGGGCTAACCGCAAAAAAACGCAATAACTACGTAGAAAAATTGACAATCAAAACAATCAGAAACTCCAACGTAAAGTATGATTTTAGCATGAATTTTCACAAAATGCCGTCCTACTTACGAAGAGCCGCAATTCAGCAAGCGATAGGAGCGTACTCGTCATATACAAGCAACCTGACAAATTGGGAAAATAGTGATAAAAATGGCAAAAAGCCGACATTAACGACCATTAGAAACATAATGCCAACGTTATACAAAAATAATTGTTACATTCGCACAAGCACCAACACCTGTAAAATCAAAATTTTTCACAAAAATGACTGGATTTGGCTAAATATTGACCTACGTGAGCAAGATGTAAAGTATATCGACAAAAATTGTACTCTATCCCGAGAACTTGTACCAACCCTAAAAAAACAGGGAAAAGTGTGGTTTTTGACGTTCCCATTCGAGGAAAACATAAAACTCGTCGCTGTACCAACAAATCAAAAAATCATCTGTGCCGTTGATTTAGGGCTTAACAATAACGCTGTCTGTTCGATAATGCAGAGCGATGGAACTGTCGTTGCAAGGAAATTTATAAACCTGGCAACAGAAAAAGACCACTTGCAAAAAGCATTAAATAGGCAGAAAAAAGCCCAACAAAACGGCAACAGAAAAACGCCAATAAAATGGCAACACGTAAACGACATAAACACCGACATAAGCCGAAAAACCGCCAAAAATATAATAGATTTCGCCACGTTACACAAAGCCGACACAATCGTCTTCGAGTATTTGGATATGAAAGGCAAGAAAAAAGGCTCTGAAAAGCAACGTTTGCACCTTTGGCGAAAAAGAGAGATACAAAAATTGGTGGAACACAAAGCCCACAAACTCGGCATGAGAATAAGCCGAGTAAATGCTTGGAATACCAGTAGACTTGCTTATGACGGCAGTGGCAGAGTAGAACGTGGCGACCCGTCTGCTAGACGGGCAGGGTACAAAATAGATGGCGTTAAAAAGTGCAACTATTCTATTTGTGTGTTCGCAAACAAAAAAATATATAATTGCGACCTTAACGCAAGCTACAACATAGGTTCACGATATTTTATAAGAGAAATCCTTAAATCCGACCCAGTGATGGCGAGGTTGCCAAATGAAACAAAAGTTTTTCGTTTTGGTACGGGAACTACACGCACCTTATCCACGTTAATTAGGCTTAATGCGGAGTTAGCTGCTTAGCAGACTAGCACTCTGAGTTATTTCTGTATGGTGGAAAGGAACTCCATTCTCCTAAAGAGAATATGTGCCAAAATAGGCTTAATACCCATTTTGGCACGTTGGAAGCCCACCAGCTTTAGTTGGTGGGAGAGTTCACCGGCTTAAAAATAAATGAGGTGTAAAATTATGGTTGCTATAAAAAATAAAAAATTATTTTTGCTAGACATGGACGGCACAATTTATCTAGGAAACCGCCTTTTTGACTTTTCGTTGGCTTTTTTGGATTACATCACCAAAATGGGAGCAAGTTACATTTTTTTGACAAATAACTCTTCCAAAAATTCGCGGCAATATTTGCAAAAACTAAACGCAATGGATATTCCTGCAACGGCTGAAAACCTTGTAACATCAACGCACGCAACCGCAAGCTACATATTACAGCATTACGAAAAGCAACCCGTTTATGTTTCGGGAACAGCGGCATTTAGAGAAGAATTAGCCGATTTGGGCGTAAATATTACCGACAGTTTGACAACGCCCGTTGCTTTAGTTATGGGATTTGATACAGAATTAACTTTCCAAAAGTTGGAAAATATGTGCATTCTTCTAAACCGAGATATTGGCTATATTGGCTCAAATCCCGATCCAACTTGTCCCACAGAATACGGCTATGTTCCCGATTGTGGCTCGGTTGCTCAAATGCTAAAAAATGCCACCAAAAAAGAGCCTATTTTTATAGGAAAACCAATGCCAACCATCGCCGAAATGGCTCTGCAAAAGGCAAAAGCAACCAAAGCGGAAACCCTAATAATCGGCGACCGTCTTTTTACCGATATTGCCTGCGGAATCGCCGCCAACATAGATACAGCCCTAGTTTTAAGCGGAGAAAGCACTCGCAACGATATGAAAACAAGTCCGCATAATCCTACATATGTTTTCGAAAATTTGGGCGAACTTTTAACTCTTCTTAAAAATTAAAATGCGGGTCAAGGGCGCGCGCGTCCTTGCGGGTTTGGGCAGCCTGTCCGCCGGCAGGCGGGCGCCCAAGGTTTTGAAAGGAAATTTTATGAATGAAGAAAATAACGAACGTTTAATATTGATAAAAGTTTTTGTTGACGGCAACGATGAAGAAGAATTGGAAGAATTGGCTATGTTGGCGGAAACTTCTGGTGCGGATGTTGTCGGTTACATGACACAAAACCTCGAAAGAGTGCATCCAACGCATTATTTTGGTACAGGAAAATTGCAAGAGTTGAAAACTTACGCCGATTTTGCTGGTGCAACGGGAATCCTCTGCGATGACGAACTTTCTTCTACGCAAATAAAAAATTTGTTCAAAGTGCTAAACCTAAAAATTTTGGATAGAACAATGATTATTTTGGATATTTTCGCAAACCGAGCCATTTCTGCCGAGGGAAAAATGCAGGTTGAACTTGCGCAACTTCGCTACCGAATGTCGCGGCTTACTGGGCTTGGCTTGCAACTTTCTCGGCAAGGCGGCGGAATCGGCACGCGCGGACCTGGCGAAAAAAAATTGGAAACCGATCGCCGTCATATTCAACGCCGCTTAACGCAACTGACTTCCGAGTTAAAAGAAATTGCTGTCAATAGGTCAATTTTGCGAGCAAAACGTCTGAAAAACGAAATCCCTGTAATTGCGTTGGTTGGCTACACAAACGCAGGAAAATCCACTTTAATGAACGCTCTCACAAATGCTGATGTTTTGGCGGAAAACAAACTTTTCGCCACTTTAGATACAACTATTCGCAAGTTGGAATTGCCCAACGGTACAAATGCCCTGCTTTCCGATACAGTTGGGTTTATTGACAAGCTGCCGCATAATCTTATTCAAGCGTTTCGCGCAACTTTGGAAGAATTGCAATATGCCACAATTTTACTGCACGTTGTGGATTTGTCTAATCCAAATTATCACAGCCAAATACAGGTTGTCAATAGCACGTTAAAGGATTTGAAATGTTTCGACAAGCCGATTGTAACGGTTTTTAACAAAGTCGATTGCGCCGCACAAGATACGCTGATTCCTGGCGAACGAGAAACAAGTTTAGCAATATCTGCCAAAAATGGCGATAATTTGGCAAAATTAACCACTATTTGCGAAAATGTGATAAAATCGGTACGCAAAAAAGCGGTGTTTCTTGTGCCGTATAATAAAGGCGATATTGTCAACTTAATACATCAACGTTGCGAAATAACAGCCGAATCCTTCGAGGAAAACGGCACAAAAATTGTTGCGTACGCTCCAACCGATTTATCTGGAAAATTGTTGCAATATGTAGTTGACTAAATTGTTGCGAATTTTGTAAAAAATCTATTGAAAATCTTTAGCAAATATATTATAATAAAAATATTAAATTAAAAAACAAGCAGGTGCTTTCTTGCGAATGTGGATAGCATCCACGGTTTTAGGAGGAATTATTTTGAAACCGATAATATTTAGCGGTATGCAAGCAACAGGCGTGCCGTCTTTGGGAAACTATATAGGTGCGGTAAAAAATTGGGTTGCTTTGCAACAAGATTACAGTTGTCTTTTTTGCGTGGTAGATATGCACTCAATCACGATTCGCCACAATCCGACCGAGTTTCGTGAAAAATGTCGAGAACTTCTTACATTATATATAGCACTTGGATTGGATCCACAGGAGCATATTGTTTATTTTCAATCGCACGTCCCAGCTCACGCAGAACTCGCTTGGATTTTGAACTGCTTTACCTACATGGGCGAACTTGGTCGCATGACACAATTTAAGGATAAATCCCAAAAGCACGAAGATAACATAAACGCTGGCTTGTTTACTTATCCCGTTTTACAGGCTGCCGATATTTTGCTGTTTGATACAAAACTTGTTCCAATCGGACATGACCAAAAACAGCATCTCGAATTGTGCCGAGATATTGCCACTCGCTTTAACAAAATTTACGGCGATATTTTCACGATTCCGCAAGATTACATTCCGCCTGTCGGTGCAAAAATAATGAGCCTGCAAGAGCCGACCAAAAAAATGTCTAAATCGGAAACGGCGAACCCTAACAATGTAATATATTTGCTAGATCCGCCAAATGTTATCAGCAAAAAATTCAAACGGGCGGTAACCGATTCCTTCAATAGAATAGAAAATAATCCAGAAGAACAACCTGGCGTTACAAATTTGCTAACTATTTACGCTTGTGCCACAAACCAAACCGTCGAGCAAGCCGCAACAGAACTAGCCAACATTGGCGGTTACGGCAATTTTAAGACCAAAGTCGGCGATGCAGTTGTCGCAATGTTAGAGCCACTGCAAAAACGTTATTACGAACTAAAAGCCGATACCGCCTACATTGACGAAATTATTTCCAACAACGCAAACCGAGCCAACCAACTAGCACAAACTACATTAACCAAGGTTAAAAATGCGATTGGATTTATCCCAAAATAAATAATTTGTAAGGAGGATAGAATTATGCAAGTAGTAAATTGTCCACGGTGCAAACGGCTGTTTCACAAAGTTGTCAGCCCACTTTGCCCAGATTGTGAAAAAAAAGAAGAAGAAGAGTTTCAAGAATTGCGCCGTTTTGTAGAAGAAGAAGAATACACCACAATGAAAGATATTGCCGAATTTACAGGAATGCCGCTAAAACGAATATTAAAATATGTCCGCGAGGGACGTTTGCAAGTTAGAAAAGGTTTAGACGACGCGCTGAAGTGCATCCAATGCGGACAACCCATCGATAAAGGTAACTTTTGCAAAAATTGTGGCGACAAAATTTTAGAAGAATTTCCCGATTCAACAGCCGCTCTCAAAAAAGCCACCGCCGCAACCGCTACAAAAAAAGCTACACCAACTGAAAAACAATCTCAAGGTAGAGGAATGTTTACCCGAGACGAAATTAAGCAAAAGGATAAGAAGAAAAAATGACAAAAAAAATAAATATTGATTCCAAAAAGTGTATAGGATGTGGACTTTGCGTAACCGCTTGTCAAGGCGGTGCAATTACCCTAAAAAACGGAAAAGCCGAAATAGTACACGAAGATTATTGCGATGGACTTGGGCGCTGTTTGCCCGTTTGCCCAACTGGTGCAATCACGTTTGAAAACGCAGGCACAGTAAAAGCCAATGCCGCCGAGGATTCGACATTTAGCCAATGGCCAATCCAACTAAAACTTTTGCCAACAAATGCTCCTTATTTTGATAACGCCAAATTGCTAATCGCCGCAGATTGTGCTGCATACACCTACAAAAAATTTCAGTCAAAATTTATGGACGGCAAAATTATTATGATAGGTTGCCCAAAATTGGACGACATAGATTATTCGGAAAAATTAACAACAATTTTGCAATCTAACAATATAAAATCGGTAGTTATTACAAGAATGGAAGTTCCATGTTGCTCTGGAATAGAAATAGCTACCAAAAAAGCCCTGCAAAATTGTGGAAAAATGATTCCTTGGCAAGTTGTTACAATTTCCACAAATGGCAAAATTTTGGACGACTAAAAAACGCTGACAAAAAAACAAAAAAGCAAAATCAAAAAAAATTTTTTTGTGGGATTTTTTGTAGCCAAACGAAAATCCCACAAAAACGGCAAAAAATAGAATAAAAAAATCCTCAAAAAAAATAAAAAATTTTTTCAAAAACACTTGCACAATAAAATTTTGTGTGCTATAATATTATTTAGTTCTGTGGGAGGTTTCCCGAGCGGCCAAAGGGGGCAGACTGTAAATCTGTTATCTACGATTTCGAAGGTTCGAATCCTTCACCTCCCAGAACATGACCTTTGCTTATTAGCAAAGGTTTTTTAATAATTATGAATAATCAAAAAGGAGCAAAAATATGATACCAACAATAACCGAGGCGAAAACCCTCCTAAAAAAATACAACAGCGAGCCGCATCTCATAAAGCACGGCGAAACCGTCTCTGGCGTTATGGGATATTTTGCCAAGCAACATGACAGTGCCAACGAAGATTTTTGGCGAGTTGTAGGAATGTTACACGACATCGATTTTGAGCAGTTCCCAGAGGAACATTGCGTTAAGGGAATCGAATTACTACAGCAAAACGACGTTGACGAATCCGTTATCCGCGCGGCACTTAGCCACGGCTGGGAAATGACAAAATCGCCGTACGAGCCGCAATCTTATATGGAAAAAATCCTGTACGCAACGGACGAGCTTACAGGGCTAATCGGCGCAACGGCAATAATGCGTCCAAGCAAAAGTTGCATGGATTTGGAACTTTCCAGCGTAAAGAAAAAATTTAAGGACAAAAAATTTGCGGCGGGCTGTTCACGAGATGTTATCCGCCACGGTGCGGAGCTGCTCAACATGGAACTTGACACGCTTATCCAAGAGACAATTTTGGCAATGCGTGAAGTAGAACAAAGTCAAAACGCCGAAAAATCGCAAAGTGAGGGAGCATAAAAATGTTTGACAAATTATCAGAACTGGAGCAAAAATTTGAAACTTTAACGGAAGAGTTAAACGATTCGGCGGTTATAGCCGACCAAAACCGCTGGCGAGCCTTAATGAAAGAGCATAGCGACCTTTCGCCAATAATCGAAAGCTATCGTGAATACAAAAAAACGGAGCAAGATTTGGAAGATGCCAAGGAAATGCTAGAAGAAAGCGACGACGAAGATTTGCGGCAGCTTGCAAAAGAGGAACTAAAAGCTAGCCAAGACAAATTGGAAGAAGTTGCGAAAACGCTGAAGATTCGCCTGTTGCCAAAAGACCCAAATGACGACAAAAACGTAATAGTAGAAATCCGCGGCGGCGCTGGCGGCGATGAAGCGGCGTTATTTGCGTCCGTTTTATATAGAATGTATGGACATTATGCAGACGGCAATCGCTGGAAAACGGAAATTTTGAACGCCAACGAAAACGAAATAGGCGGCTTTAAGGAGATTTCCTTTATGATACAGGGCAGAGGAGCGTATTCTCGGCTAAAATACGAGAGCGGCGTGCACAGGGTTCAGCGTGTGCCAGAAACGGAATCGAGCGGACGAATACACACGTCAACGGTAACGGTGGCGGTTTTGCCAGAAGCGGAAGAATTAGATGTGCAAATAGATATGAACGATGTGCGAATCGACGTTTTTCGCTCGTCTGGGAACGGCGGACAAAGCGTAAACACAACCGATTCGGCGGTTCGAGTAACTCACGCACCAACAGGAATCGTAATATCGTGCCAAGACGAGAAATCTCAGCTAAAAAACAAGGATAAAGCCATGAAAATATTGCGAGCCAAGCTATACGATTTGGAGCAATCCAAGCAGCAAGCCCAGCAATCGGCAGAACGCAAAAGTCAAGTTGGCACAGGCGACCGCAGCGAGCGGATTCGCACATACAATTATCCGCAAAGCCGCGTAACCGACCACCGCATTTCGCTTACGTTGCATAAATTGGAATCGGTGCTAAACGGCAATTTGGATGAAATTTTGGATAATTTGGTTACGGAGGATCAGGCGAAGAAGTTGGGGGCTACTGCGTGAAGATTATGCTAGATACAAACATACTATTTTCCGCCTATTACGGCGGAAAAGTAGTGCGACATTTTGTCGAATACATTAACAACCACCCAAAATTACAGCTACTTTTGCCAGTGTACGCAACAAACGAATTAAAAAAATCCATAGGCGAAAAATATCCTAAACTATCCAATCAAGTGGATAATTTTTTGGATAGCTTAAACTACACGCCAATACCAATATCTGACGAACCGCCGCCCGAACATCTTAAGCAAATTCGAGATGCTAAAGATATTCCTATTTTGCAAGCGGCATTAGATAGCAATGCAGACATACTTATAACAGGCGACAAGGATTTTAGCAATGTAACTCTCGAAAGCACAAAAATAATGACTATTTCAAAGTTTATGAACGAACATATGCAAAGGAGCGTGTTTTGAATGACACAAGAAAAAAGAAAACCAATCGCCTGGCCAACGCCAGAGGATTTTGAACCGTACGAAGAATTAAGAAAAATTGCCGAATTGGACGAAGATGAACAAACGGACTACATTATAGAACTATTTAGAGAAGTCCGTGAAGAAATGTGGCACGAAAACTGGCGTTACGACAACGAAAAGCAATGCTGGCGATACATTGGCGAAAAGCAAGCCGAACCAATCAAACCGCTTACCGCCGAGCCGCACCACGAAACTCCGCAAAATCAGCTTAAATTGGCAACAA
>JGI24700J35501_10930708_pt1 | contig 19441 bp, 12 predicted proteins | sample TergutTh196P1_FD_35501 | JGI IMG/M metagenome (IMG submission 35501)
ACGGCGACAGTAAATATAAGCATATATCATAACTGCTACACCTGTTAAAATACCCGGTATAATCCCCGCCATAAACACATCACCAATAGATAAATTGGCAGAAACAGCAAACATAACAAGAGGAATAGAGGGCGGAAGAATAATTCCAACCCCGGCAGAAGTAGCCATAATACCTGCCACAAACTTCATGTCATATCCTTGTTTAACCAAAAGTGGGATCATTATAGAGCCAACAGCGGCAAGTGTTGCAGGGCCTGAACCCGACACCGTACCAAACAGTAGCATCGTAACAATAGAGGCCATTGGCAAACCGCCCCTAAAACGCCCCACCAAAGAGTTTGAAACATCAAAAAGCCTTTGAGAAATACCGGCTCTTCCCATAATCTCTCCTGCCAGCATAAATATTGGTACAGCCAAAATAGTAAAGTTATCCATAGAGGCAACCATTGTTCGTGCAATAAAGCCTAAAGAAGCATCTCCTGCAAAAACAGAGTTTTGGAAAAGAGCCAAACCAAGGGCAGCCGGAAACACTGTGCCAAGTAGTATCAAGCCAAAGAAAATAAGAAACAGAACTGCCATTATGCCACCACCTCCTGCTTGTCGGTTGTTTTAGTGTTGTCCTTTTTTATATACAACCGATACATTAACTGGATAATCCTAAGAGATGTAAACGCCATCCCTACAGGCAAAGATAAAAACACCCAAAACATGGGGATTTCTAATGCAGGGCTGCCAAAAGGAAAACGCAAAAGCCCCATACACACATTTATGCCTATTACCATTGCAATTATTGAAAAAGCCAAGAAAAGCAAGTGGTTAATAAACCTAATTATCGCTTTAGCTTTTTCGTTTTTGATTACTAGCTCAAAAAGGTCTACCTTTATGTGGCTTCCCTTTTTCACTGCCACTGCCGCCCCCAAAAACATCATCCATATAAAGGCATATCTGGCAGTTTCGTCTGTCCATGCTAACGGCGCCCCCAAAACAAACCGAAAAATTACTTGAACAAACGTTATTATTGCAAAATACCCCATACAAATACCAATTAGCGTTTCCTCCAGGTATTTGTCAAAAAAAATTATTATCTGCTTCATCATGCTTGTTCCCCTCCCCTACTTTTTTCTTGAAACACGGTAAGTTTTTGACTTTAGATAGTCGTCTTTGCCTTTGTAATTAGAATCTGAAGAAACAAAAGCCGGTTTTTCAAAAACGCTTGTAACAAAGTCAAGTATTTTAGGCGCTACTATGGAAAGCGGGTACTTATCCAAAGGGTTGGTATACCCGCAAGTAATATCTCTTGGAAACCAAAGGTGTGCTACGCCCTCTAGCCCTACCGCTTGTAAATTAATCCTTCCTTCGTATTGCTTTAGTTTTTCAACAAAAGCTATTGACTGCTCCGCAGGGACAAAACCATCGTCTTCGCCCCATGTCAAAAAAACTTCTGTTTGGATAAGTGGGTTGTCGTGCATTGCCTTGTCTATTATATATTGTGGTGAAGCCTGTTCATAATACTCAAGCTCCGTTTTGTCGTCTTTCCCTATCAAATTACGAACCACATTAGGCTGGTTGGGCCATTTTTTGTCTGCATATTCCAGCCATTTTGGCAGGTCGTACACACCATACGCCCCAACTATTAACTTAATCTTGGCAGATGTATACTCATGGCGAAAAATCGTCATAAAAGCCAAGTGTGCACCGGAAGAATCGCCCAGCAACCCCATGTTATACGGGTCTAAATTCCATTCATGAGCGTTGTCTACCAAAAAGTTTATAGCCGCCTCCACATCGTCTACCACCCCTGGGTAGCCGTGATATGTGGGAGTAGACATTCTGTAGTTTATGCTCATGGCACAAATGCCCCTTTCTGCGAAAGCTATGCACCATTCGGCGTATGCTTGGGCAGTTCCAAATTTCCAACCACCCCCATGAATTAAAATCATGCAGGGGATGTCTGTTTTTGCGGTTTGTTTTGTAGGTAAATAAATATCAGCTGTCAAATGTTCCCTATCAGTTATTGTAAACACCTTGTTTTTTAATACCCGATATTTTTCCATCTTTTCCATTTTATTTATCTCCTCGTATATACGAAGCCCTAAAGGTTTTTGATTGCAAATAATCTTCTTTACCTATATAATTGGACGGTACAAATCTCGGTTTTTTAAAGCTATCCGAAATAAATTCCAGTATGCTTGGCGCCACTTCCGACAAAGGGTATTTGTCGAGAGGGTTGATAAGTTTGCACATGGTATCTCTAGGAAACCAAAGGTGACCAACGCCTTTAAGACTCATTGTTTTTAACCTTATTCTTCCCTCATAATTTTTCAGTTTTTCCGCAAAAGCTATCGACTGCTCTTGCGGAACAAAACCATCATCCTCACCCCATGTTAAAAATATATCCACATCTATGAGTGGATTTCCGCTCATAGCACGCTCGATCTCGTGGTAAGGGGAAGCAGCTTCATAAATGCCTCTTTCTTTTTGAGGATCTTTCCCTATCAGGTTTTTAACAAAGCTAGGTTGATTTGGCCATTTTTCGTCCGGCCATTTTTCATCTGCATAAGCTAGCCATTTTGGCAGATCATAAACACCATATGCACACACAATCAGCTTTATTTTTGACGATGCGTATGCATGTCTAAAAAGTGTCATAAATGCTAACTGAGCACCAACAGAATCGCCGATTAGCCCCATATTATATGGATCCAGATTCCATTTGCTCGCTTTTTTCACCAGATATTTTATTGCAGCTTCTACATCGTCTATTACCCCGGGGTAGGAGTGGTAGGTTGGGGTGGATAAGCGGTAGTTTATGCTCATGGCACAGATGCCCCTTTCCGCCAGAGCCATACACCATTCTGTATAGTCTTCGACGGATCCGTATATCCATGCACCACCATGAATTAAAATTATAGACGGTATGTTTGTACTGTCATTGGGTATGTATATGTCTGCCGTTAGGTACTCTCGGTCTGTTTCAAAGAACACCTGATTTTTTTTGATACGATAAGTTGCCATTTTACCCTCGTTTAATGCGGACATCTGCCGCCATAAACACGCCTTTTTTTTCGTGATAAATAATTGGGTTCAGATCAAGCTCAGTTATATCAGGAAGAGAAACCAGCATATTGCTTGCTTTTGCCATAATCTCAACTAGCTTTTCTAAATCCACTCCTGCTTCGCCGCGGTAGCCTTCCAATAGCGGAAAACATTTCAATCTCTTTAGTGCAGCCATAGCCTCTTTTGCATTGATCGGCAAATACAAAAACTCAACGTCTTGCATTATTTCCACAAGTGTACCACCCATTCCAACCATTAGGGCATTGCCGAGTTCAGGGTCTTGCGCACAGCCTATTATTAACTCAAACCCTTGCGGTATCATCTCTTGAACCAATACACCAACTGCTCCTGCAAACTTTTTTATAAACTGCTCCACAACACTTTTAAGCTGTACACTGTTCTTTATATTAAGCACAACCCCGCCCACATCAGACTTGTGAACGATTTCGGGATGCTCAATTTTTGCCACGACGGGGTAGTCTATTGCGATTGTGTCAACTTCTGCTACAGATTTAACTACAACGTTTTTTGCATAGCTGATACCATAACAATCGAGCAGCTCATACGCCTGTGCATTTGGCATATACACGCCAATATCTGTTTGGTCTAAAATATTTCTCGCCTTATTTGTCGCCGCTGGGTCAGTGCGTTCGTAAACAGAAATATCTCCTTTAGCTTTTGCCCTCATGTTATCAAGCACAAAAGCAACATGCTCCGGATAGGAATAGGCAGGAATACCGTTTTTGATTAACAAATCTCTGGCATCTTTACCGATAGTTCTGCCTGTAAAACAGCTAACAACAGGAATATCAGCATTTTTAATGGCTTCTAGCACTCCCTCCGCTGTTGCTGTTGTGTTTGACGTTGCAGGCGAAACACAACAAAGAACGATTGCATCATATTCCCCGCTTTTTGCGGCAGTTTTGATTGCGTCTGCAAAATGGTGCGGAGGAGCCGGCGCCACAACATCTATAGGATTATGCGTAGAGGCTTCCGCCATAAGCAAAGGGGCTAATTGTTTTTGTTTTTCTGCGGATAGTTCCGGCACTTCAAAACCTCTTTTGCTTAACGCATCTGTGATTAAGATCCCGGGTCCTCCTGCATTTGTTACAACGCAAATGCGATTGCCTTTAACTGCCGGCATCATAGACACGCCCGGTAGCGACAAAAACAGCTCTTCCATTGTTTCCATTCGCCTAATACCGCATTTTTCAATTAAAGCATTGGCTATTTTATCGTTTCCTGCCAACGATCCGGTATGGGAAGATGCAGCTGTTGCACCTGCTTCTGTTGCACCGGATTTAAGTAGCAAAATAGGTTTGTTAATTTTAGATGTTATTGCATAGAAGCGATCCGGTTCGGGGATTGCTTCCAAATACATTGCAATTACCTCGGTATTTTCATCTTTGTCTAAAATTTCTAGCAAATCGCAAACGTTTACATCAGCTTGATTGCCTAGCGAAATATTGGCGGAAAGCCCTATACCAAGCTCGATGGCGTTATCAAGCAATGTTGCGCCAACAGCACCGGATTGGCTAATAAGAGCCACATTGCCCTGTTTTATTTCTCCGGAAAGGATGGTTGCATTTAGTTTAGAGCCGGCAAACATAAGCCCCATACAGTTAGGTCCGGTCATACGCATGTTATATTTATGAACTATCTGCAAGAGCTTTTCTTCTGCAACTATCCCTTCGCCGCCAACTTCTTTAAACCCGGCAGTTATGCAAATAATAGCTTTAACACCTTTTTTCCCACATTCCTCCACCACTTGCAAAACACCTTTAGACGGAATGGTCATAATAACCAGATCCACATCTTTTTCAATATCTGCTATACGCTCATAACCCTTAGCCGAGAGTACATCTTCGCCTTTAAGATTAACGGCATATAAACTACCCTCGTAACCATAGGAAATGATATTTTCGACAACTGCTCTACCAATACCTTGTCTGTTTGATGCACCAATAACCGCAACAGATCTGGCATTAACAAGTTTATCTATATCACGTTCGTGCAGGGGTCTGTACTCATCCCAATTTTCAATTTTAAGCCCGCTTGGAACCGCTTTGCTTTTGTAATAGATATTGCCGCTTTTGTCCCGGGAAAAATTCCCCAGTGCTATTTCGAGCAGTGTGCGTGCTCCAAGCATCCTGCCTTGTTCGTTAACTAAGCCCAAATAATGCCTAAAACGTGCTTGCTCATCGTCATGCAAGGTATAATCTACATCTATATCTTCCGATACCATAAGGATAGGCCCACCATCAAGCACGGGGGTTACAATGTGGGATGTGGAGGCAATATAACTTTCCTTTGCCCGTAGTGCATCACCTACACCATCTTTGCCCGCATATTTTCTGCCTTCTGTACCCACCACTGTTAAATCACCTGGATGAACATTTATGATTGTGTGATTTTCAAGAACCAAATCGCTCAATTTCCACACATAACCCGCAAGCAATATAATATCAGCGTTAAACAATTCTATCTTTTTCAAAATTTCTTTGTCGTATTCTTCACGAACCTGCATGTCAGAAATCGGTTTATTTTTTTCTTTATAAAATTCCTTTATATCGAGAGCCGCAAAAGGGATATTTTCAGCTTTTGCGTACTCCAACCCTTTGCAGTTGGGGTCGCTAGCAAAAGCGCCTACTATTTCAAATGGGCATTCTTTTGATTCCTTCTGCATTTCCTTCTGCATTTCGTGTGCTTTCCACAAGGTCTTTCCTGTTCCCGACATTAAGCCAACAACACGGAGCTTCCCTTTTTTTTGTGAATGTATTGTTAGTAGCATTACTGCCTCCTATGGCAATTCCGCTTAGTGCAGTCCTTTTTAAATATTACTAAGCAGAATTGCTTCCTCGATTCAGCAGTTCCAACGAATTCGTAAGGACAATTAAATATGGAACTGCTATATGATTTTCAAATATTTTTAAATCAGGCCAATTAACCGCCACCATGGCAGTTGAACAGCCAGCACAACAATTAACACCATAATAAATAACGGTAACCCCAGTTTCATTACTTCGCGACCGGAATAGAGTCCGTTTTCCTTGCCAACCCCTACCAATATGCTTATACTGTGGAACGGAAAAACATAATGCCCAAAAACAGCAACATAAACAATAAACAGAGGAACAAGCGGGTTAATCCCCAAAGGTGCTGTAAAAGCAAGCGTTGCCGGCACAACAACACTAAGCACTGCTATTACACTTCCCAGCATCATATGAATAGCAACGGCGATGAGCATAACAATCACCGCCATGGCGATAATATTTTGCGGGACAACCTCCGGAAACATAAGGTGTGCCAAAAACTCATTGTTTCCTGTAACTGCACCAACACGCCCAATAGCAATTGCCGCTGTAAGGAAAACAAGCACATTCAAAGGAACCTCGCTCCATTGCTTTGCCCCTACCACTTCTCCTATTATCGGCATCCCCATCAGCATAGTTAAAAATAAAGTAATCCATCCTATATCTATACCATGCCAAATATCTGTCATCCAAGCAAGTATAGTAATCGCCAGCCAAACAATAACACGGATCTCTTTTGCTGTGAGTGTACCCATTTCTGCAAGGCGGGTTTTTATTGCCTGTTTATCAATTTCTACTTTTTGCTCAGGTCTAAACACAACAAGGATAGACACCATAGTTAGGATAATTGCTGCAATTGCCGGTGGTCCCATATACCATATCCATTGCAGCCATCCTATATGTAAACCGGAATATTCTACTATAAGCAAATTAATTGCACTCTCTCCCGTCAAAAACAGCATAGATGTTGGAACAGAGGCAGCAAATACAGTTAAGCCTATTATGGTAGCATCATTTTTGCCTATTTTAGCATTATCAATTACTTGCCTCATAACTGCCATAATAATCAAACTTCTTGCCCAAGAATTGGGGATAAGCAAGCTAAGCAAAATTTGTAAGACAAAAATTACAACGATAATGCTACGAAATGATGTAATGTATTTCGAGATAACATACATTGCAATTCGCTCCCCTAACCCACAATGTGTAACGGCAGAAGCAATAAGGTAAGCACCAATAACGAAATATATTGTTGAGCCCACCCACGGGGAAAAGACAACCGATGGCTCTCCCACGCCTAAAACAACGAGCAGCGCTAAATAGAGCCCTGATATATACCCCATATTACTAACCTGAAAGCCCCAAAAAACGACTGTCATCATTGTTAGGGCGAGGAATAACTGCCCACGGTTGTCTAAACCATTTATCGGGATAAGGGTCAACCCTACAAAAACAAGAATCCCAATCAAAAGCCCAAGGGATTTACTATTGTTTGTCATACGTTATTGCCTCGTTTGGCCAACTGCGGCTTCAACAGCTAAGTGCAGACTATCAACCAGCTCGCTGCCAACCTGGTTGCGAATCGCATCAACAACCTCGTTTGCGCCTTCGATAAACATTGCTCTTTCTTCGTCTGTTAGCGCAATAACTTCGATGTTGTTATAAAGCAACAGATCCATAAAACGTTCATAGTCTTGGCTAAAAACCTCGCGTTGGAACTCAATGCTGGTTCTTACAGCTTCTCTAACCACTTGTTGCAGGTCGGGGGGCAAGGAGTGATAAAACCTAGCCGAAACAACAGCTTGGCTTGTTTGGAACAAGTGATTGGTTAAGGTTACATACTCTTGTACTTCGTAAAAACGCATCATTGTGATTAGTTCTAGTGGGTTTTCTTGTGCATCTACTATTCCTTGCTGCAACGATGTGTAAAGTTCAGCAAAAGATATTGGCGTTGGGCTTGCTCCCAGAGAGTTCCAAATGGCGATTTGGATGGGGTTTTCCATTGTCCTTATTCTTAGGCCACTAAGATCGTCCGGTGTTTGGATCGGTCTATTTGATGTAAGCTGACGAAAGTCTAAAGAGTCCCAAAAACCAAGCCCAACAACGCCCATTTCTTCTTCAAACATATAGCTAATTTGTTGGCCAAAGTCACCATCTAACACACTAAAAGCTATATCGTGGCTTGGAAACACAAAAGGAACAGCTAAAACATTTAAGAAACTGGCAAACGGCACCATTGCAGCTGTGTTTACTACTGTCATTTCAATGTCGTCTGTTTGTAACGATGAAATAACTGTTGCTTCGTTCCCCAGTTGCCCACTGGGAAATATTTGCACAGAAATCTGACCGTTAGAATTGTTTTCAACTTCCTCTCTAAAAACTTCGAGTGCACGGTGGGTGAGCATAGCTTCACTCCCTCCATGGGCAACTCTTATCCTAAAACTTTGCCCAACATTTTCAACAGGTGTGCGGTCTATCTCTTGCCACATACAGCCGGAAAGCAACAAGACGAGAAAACTTAACAATAATGGCGTTAATGGCATTTTTGCAATTTTTCTAATTCTCATATCTTTACCTCCTCACTTTCTGGGAGCGAGAAATAACAACTCGCTCCGAATAATATACAAACTGCAATAGCAAATTAACTCTTCGTTGTCCCCCTTTAAATCAGAAAAGTTAATTTGCTTCCTTGATTCAGCAGTTCCAAAAAAATTCATAAGGACAATTAAATACGGAACTGCTATAATTCTATTGATGCTGTGAAACTAATTTGCGAAACTCATCTTCGTTTAGGGTCCGTTTTAGCTTAATTGATTCATCTTTTATTGCCATTAACAGCCCTTGTTTCTTTTCCTCTTCAACAGATAACCCGAGCCTTTCCAGCCAGTTGTTTAGATTAGCGTTACCACTTTTTTTGCCTATATCCAGGCTTGGCATTTTGTTACCAACCAGATCCCAGCGGTACGGTAGCATTACAAGTGGCTCAACATTTTTTACATTTTCCCAAAGCATAGAGGGCATACCAGTTTCCCAACGGAAAATCTTTTCGCCTACTATTGGAAACGTTTCGGGGATTGGGTTTTTGGAAAGTTCCTCTACCAGTTCCGCCAATTCCTTTAGTTTAGGTAAGTTTATCCCTGTGTTAATGCCGTATAATGCCTCTAAAGACATTACCAAATGCTCAAGGGGTGCGCTCCCTGCACGTTCGCCAATCCCGCTTACTGTAACATGAGCGGCAGATGCTCCGGCAGCAAGAGCAGAAAGAGCAGTGGCTGTTCCAAGACCAAAATCCTCGTGTGTGTGAATTTCTATAGGTGTGTTTGGAAAACGCTCTTTTAGCTGTCTAACCCTACGTGCCGAGCCTTCCGGTGAAAATGCACCAAATGTGTCCACTAGCGTAAGGCTGTCCATATGACCGCCGCCTTCAACAATTTTTTCAACTGTGTCCATCAAAAAATCTATGCTGGCTCTGGAGCCATCGGCGGGGAAAAACACAACTTCCAAACCAAGGCTGTGTGCGTAAGATGTAGCTTCGATTGCAGCATTGATTGCTTTTTCTACGCTCCAACCGGCACCTAGCTTTAACAAATGCTCGCTACCCGGTATTTCCGCAATAACCCCATCTACACCACATTCCTTTGCTAAATCCACATCTACCTTCATGTTACGAACGAAACAGTAAATGTCTGCGTTTAGCCCAAGGTTTGCAATTTCTTTAACTGCGTCTGCATCTTCTTTAGACACTGCCGGTGTTCCGGCTTCTATGCGATGAACACCCACCTCATCTAGTTTTTTTGCTATAGCTACCTTTTCAGCTTTTGTTAAAATAATGCCGGATTGCTGCTCTCCATCTCTAAGGGTTGTGTCCAAAATTTTGATGTTTTTTTGGAAATCAAATTTTTCTGTTACTTCTTTGTCGAAATTTGACGGGCTTACCCACCATTTTTTATCTTCTCTAAATGCCATAATTAGCTGCCTCCTTAAAAACTGCTCTTAAAAATTGTTATAGTATTTTATAATCCAAGCTCTTTTTTGTTCAAAACATTGTCTGGTACTTTATTTGCCAAAACATCTACCGCAGTTTGTGCTACTTGTCCAAAAAGCTCCATCGCTGCTTCTTGTGTGCGGTAGGCAATATGCGGGGTTATAATAACGTTTGGTAACCCAACAAGAGGATGTTTTGGGTCGTTCATTGGCTCTGTTTCCAACACATCCAGCCCTGCTCCGCCTACTTTTCCTGATGCTAGTGCATCAACCAAGTCGCCTGTGTTAATAAGCCCACCACGAGAAGCATTTACAATTATTACTCCATCTTTCATTGTTGCAAACGTTTCTTTGTTTAGCATGTGGTGCGTTTCGTCTGTTTGGGGTAGATGCAGTGATATTATATCCGCTTTTTTGTACAATTCATCTAAAGCTAGTTTTTCAACATTTAGCTTTGCGAAAGTATCATCGGATACGTATGGGTCGTACGCAACCACTTTATAACCAAGCCCCGCCAAGTTTTTGGCAAACATGCGAGCAATATTGCCAAAACCAATCAACCCTACAGTTTGTGTTGTTGGTCTTCTCATTGTTGCACCAAGATCCTGGTTCCAAACCCCCTTTGCAACTACACTATCAAAATGCTTGAGTTGCCTCGCTACTGCAAGCATTAAAGATGTTGCATGTATTGCCACCTCTTCTATGCAGTATGTAGTAACGTTGCAAATTTTGATCCCTTTTTTTGTCGCCGCAGGAATATCGAATTCGTCTACGCCTATGCCGTAGCGAACCATAACTTGGCATTTTTCTAGTTGGCTAATGCTTTTTTCGGTCATTTTTAAAGCAATGTTTAAAATGGCATCTGCGTCTTTTGCTTGTGCAATAACTTCATCTTCGTTTTGGCATGTTAATTTTACAAACTCATGCCCTGCACCCTCTATAATCTTTTGCTCCAATGCATAAGGGTAGCCTTTAATAACTTGCGAATCCAGTAATACAACTTTCATTTGCAAAACTCCTTATAATTTTATGTAATTGTAACTATTTTTTTTTACATACATAAAGTTTAACATGTGAAAATTTTACAAACAATTCTATTTTAGGTATAATTTTATTCTAATACGGAATAGGATATTACAAACCATTGAAGTATAATGGAGATTATAGCTATTCCACTTAATTCCAGCCCTTTTTAAAATAAAATTAAGTGGAATAGCTTCCTAAATTCAGCAGTTTTAGTGTGAATTTAAAGGGCTAATTTAAAACGGAACTGCTATAGTAGGTTTTTTATGTGGTCGAGGTATAGCAAATATGAATACAAAATATATATTTGAATTTACACAAATTGTTGAACACGGTAGCTTTTCTGAGGCGGCTCATGAATTATTTATATCCCAATCTTCTCTTTCCAAGCATATTCACGCCCTGGAAGAGTACCTTGGGTTTCGTTTGTTTGACAGAAGCTCAAGAAAAGTGCAACTAACCACAGAAGGCAAAATATTTCTGCCTTTTGCCGAGATTATTTGTGATGCTGAAAGGAACGCAATTAAAACATTAAGAGATTATGGTTTTAAAAGCAAAAAAAGGGTTGTAATAGCGGGGCTTGTTGTCATGTCATTTTATGGTATTTTGACCGACATTGATAAATTTCAGCAGGTGCATCTTGATATAGATGTAGAAATAATCGAACATACCGGCAACTCAATAGCAAAATCGCTCGAAAACGGAGATTTTGACATAGCCTTTCATGACGCTCAGCTGTTTGCAAACAACCCCAAAATTGATACCGTACATTATAACGACGACTATTTGGTTGCCGCTGTAAACAAAGAACATCACTTAGCTCAAGAGGACACTATAAAGGTGGAATCGTTAAAAGAAGAAAGGTTAATATTCGTAGACAAACCAAACCCAATTTACAATATATCTCTTAAATTGTGCCAAGATACAGGCTTTACACCAAACACATCCTTCACCGGTGTGCGACTCGAAAATATCTTTGAGCTTGTATCTTTAAACAAAGGCATAGCATTTTTATCAAGAAAAGTTGCATCTTCAAACAAATTAAATAATGTGTACATAAAAGAACTGTCCCCTACGGCAACAAGAAATATAGTAATGGCTCGCGCAAACAGCAAAAAATTATCTAACGAAGCCGAAAAGTTTTGGAATTACATTGCAGCACACCGTATACCAAACTAGATTTTCGTTCTCCCTTTAAAAGTTAGGTTAAAACTGCTGAATTTAGGAAGCTATTTTGCGAGTCACAAAAATTCCGAACAGATTTAGTGAATTTTGAAAAAGAACCTATCTTCTATAGAAAACGGCATATCATTAAAAATTTGTCCTAATACATGTTCACGTGCCATTCGCAATTGTGCTGTGTTTATATTACCAAAGATATTGCCAAAATTATCTATGCTATGCAATGTGTAGCAGATAGGTAGCACACTAATAATAGGTCTACCAAAAAAAGTTGTGACTCCAACCCAAGTGGGTACAACCGTTGCGTATTCCAGCACAGGCACTTCGCCGTGCCTTTTTGCAAAATGCAGGTTCAATATAACCCCTTCGTTGGTATGGGGTTTTGTTTGGGAAGATATAAAGTTGCCGAGGCTATACGCTACAAAGGCGGTGCGTTCTTTGGTTTCTCCATTTGCATAGTCTAAAACAGTAACAAAACCCATGGGTTGCACTACATGCGGGTGGTTTTTTATTACTATATCTGCACCGGCTTCCACAAAAAACATTGCCCAGTCTTTTATACTGTCCCTTACCGCCAGCTCATATTCGTATCCCATGTGGGGCAGAACCACAACAAAATCTGACACTTCCCTTGCTTTTTGTATATCGTTTTTTATTACAGTTCTGTTTAAAATGTTTAGGAGATAATCTTGGTCGTTAGGCAAATACTGCATATTGGTGCCAAAAGTGTATGCCAAAAAAGAAAAGCGTATCCCGGAAACTTCTTTCACCAGTATACTATCTCGCTCCTCTCTCGTTCTGTAGGTTCCCACATTTGCTATCCCTATACTTTCCAAGGTATCTATGGTTCTAGTAAGCCCGCCAACCCCCTGGTCTAGCGAATGGTTGTTTGCTGTTGTGAGAATGTCAAACCCTGCATAAAAAAGGGCGTACGCAAAGGGGTCCGGTGCAGAAAACCTAGGGAAAAAACTGTAGTGGCTGCTGTCCATAAAAAAGCCACCCAGCACCGTTTCCAAATTGCCTATGGCAAGGTCTGCCTCTTGCAACAAGTGGCTCACGTGATAGAAGCTATAAAAAAAAGAAGATGCTACCCCTTCGGAGCCAAGGTTTTGCATTTGCCTTTCGTGGAGCATAATATCCCCCACAAAAGAGAGCTGCACTTGCTGTGTTTGTTTTGTTTGCTCTATCCCCATTATAATCATATAAGAGGTAGTTTCGTCAACACCCGGGCCCAAAAACTCCGAAGCGTCTGTGTGGGCAACGATTTGGGGGGTTAACCCAAGCTCTTGCAAATGTAACAGAAAGATAATGAGAGAAGCGGCAGAGTCCACATGATGGTAGTTCATTCTGTGGATTGTTTGCAGGTCGTGGTTTCTTATTGCTTCTTTTGTGGTTTGGTCAGCTACCCGAGATTGAGGCACCGTTAAAAAGTGCGAAAAATCTATAGAGGCAACGAGCAAAACATTTTTTTGCGACTTTTCTATCCAGTTCTGTATCCACCAAAAAAGCTCCAGGGTTTGCTCAAAGCTAAGGCGACGACTAACCAGTAGCGGAGCCACGGGAACTCCGGGGAGATAGTGGTATATATAAGGTATCAATATAGATACAGAATGGTCATACACCATCACACCGTGGTCAATAGCAACGTGTTCATTACTATCCATCAGATCCTGCACAAACCCTTGGTGAGTAAAAACTCCATCGCCTATATCCCAGTGGCGATAAGAGGACACTACGCTAGACACCAACGTTTCGTGGTTTGGCCCTATCACTATAACCAGGTCATAATATTCGGCAAAATAAGAGGTCGCTGAAAAAAAGCCGCTGATTAACGTAGCTGCTATGTTGTGATGAGGCACTACACCGGCCCTTATCTTTCCGGTGGGTTGTTCAAAAAACACCCTGGGATTTTCTATGGATCTAATGAACTCGCTGTGGGTAAGGTGTAACAATGAGTTTCTTCTCTCGTTATTTGGCTCGTGGGTTTGTATTGGTGGTTGGGAAGAAGGGTATCGGCTATAGTCATAGCCGATACCGTTGTTGTATTCCTGCGGGTATGCCAAATATATGGTGCCTGCTACCAATAGCAACATAATTAAAGTAGCGTATATTTTTTTCATTTTTTTCGTTTTTCCCATTTTTCCCATTTTTCCCATAAAGTTCCCTATCGGATTGCACCCCATATGTGGTTTTCCGGGTTTTGGTTAGATACTACAGTTATATCACTGGCTGTAGTTGCCTGAAACAACTCCATAGAGTAATAGCTAAAGGTTCTTGTTCTTGCGTGGGTAGTATCTTGAAAAAACGTTATCTCTATTAGCTGACGCTGTGTGTTGTTTACGGAATACCAATTATTCCAGGCTCTGCCTTGCCACCCTGATGGGTTCATGGGAATGTGGCGCATATTACTGGGCATTCTATCGTGAATGCTAAAGGAGCCGTAATAGCCCGCAGGCAAGCTCACAGTAATATCTGTCCGGTATAGCCCCTCCGTCGGTACTATCGTTCTAGTTATTTCTATCACATCTTCATCTTGGTTCCAGTTTTGGTATCCGTAACTATAAAACGAAATGAAATAGTCTACTAGCCCCTCAACTGAACGTAGTTGCAGGTTTTCAAACTGCTCCATTGTTATGTGCAAGGTCTTTCTGTCAAAGTTAGACAAGACGGCCTCTTGTTCTTGACCGTTCAAATAAAAAGCCACAGTAGATACGGTCTCTCCCAAAATGATAGCTCTTCTTACAAAGTTTATTCGCTCCGGAACATCACTTACAAAACGGTTCTCTCTGCTGCTGTCAGAAACATAGTTCCAGGCTTCGGTTGGGTTTATTGTAGTATTAATAAAAAACTTTTGCGTGGTTACTCTCTCGCCTTGAGGATGGGGATCCACCAAGGTGGCTGGGTCAAAATACCCCTGCACTTGATTCATTAGTGTGTATCCGGATGTGTGAGCGCCGACAACAATAAGGGCAGACACGAGATACAAAGAAGCCATGCGATAGTCAAAGCTATTATATAAATCCTCAGCTAAAACTAACTCTACCTCTCGATTAATATCCAGCAAAACAGGTTCTCCAACCGCAGCCAAAGCCAGTAGTCCGGCGGCTCGTCGCTGTGCATTTGCTCCTTGCTCCATTTCTTGGGCTACATAGCGTATTATATGTGACGGAACTACAAACTCCGGAAAAGCTGCAGCAAACCGAGCAGTGTACGACAGATCCGGGTCAGCATAGATGAGCTCTCCTATCCCCCCTGAACCGGCATGGATACGCGAGCGTATATCTGCCGCAAAATCCTCGTTTTCTATATTGGTTTCCCAAAAAAAGTCATTTATTATCCCATTGGCAACCATCACGTCTGTTCTAAAACTGCCGCCGGAAAACACACTGTGCATAATGTTTGTTAGGGGCATAATATTTCCGTTGATAAGCGTTAGTTGTACCGGAAAGTTACGCATGTGAAAATCTGTTGACAGATACTGCCCCATGTCAAACTGGCCCGCCATACGCACAGGCACTATCATACCCGTTTGCTCAACAACAAAAGGCAGTTCAACCCCATCTGTGTAGCTTCCCATAGTTGCATGAACTCTCATTATATATGAACCTATATCCAGTGGTCCGCCGTTAAAAAAAGCTCGTCCTGTGGTTGTGGTTTGGGTATACGTAGCTACAGTATCTCCATCGTGCAAAATATAAAAGGTGAAATCTACAGGCAAAGGATGGTCGGTAGTAACTCTAGCCATTGCACCGATGTCATCCCCCAATATATATTCGTTGGTAAGGATTAAGTCCACAGCAAAAGGTAGGCTAGATATGATATTGTGGCGTGCATCCCCCGCCAGCCCGTACATGTCTACCCCCAAAGCTGTAACACGCCAAGAGGTTATTTGGTCAGGTAGCGTGAAAGAGATATAACCTCTACCTTGGTTATCGGTCTGTACCACTTCAAAAACAGGGTTATCGATAAACAGCTCACGAAAAGTTATATCAGGTGGCCCGTCGCCACCGCCACCGCCTTCGGCTCCGCCTAAACCACCGCCAAAGTTGTGTTGTATATGTGAGCCAAACTGCTCAAAGTCAAATTCCCACATTCTTATTGGGGAGCTGGTATATAGCCGTGAAAGCAAGTATGCATCATGGTCGTCCCACCCCACTATTGCCGATTCGTCTACTACACTTATAACTACTTGAGCGGGAACGGGTCTGCCCTCCGAATCGGCAGTGTATATAGCAACACTCACCAAATCCCCCGGGCTATAGCTTAACTGATCAAAATCCATCTCAATAGCTAGATCCATCTCTGCATAGTCGTAATTGATAGTGAGAGGGTTTGGCACAGGAAAGATATATCCGGAGTCAAAATATGCCCCAAAAACCAAGGCAGAGCTAATGGCTCCGGCGGGGAAAGTGATGGGCGTTCCCATGGGCGAGCCAATGGCTGTGTATAAAATGCCCTCACGTGCCAACACCACAAGCAACCGCCCCGTTGTGGGAGTTGTTACTGTGTCAGGGTTATGCCAAAAAGGGTTCCACATTACATTATCTTCCATCAAAATCACATCAGTAACTTGCCCCACCCCCAAATCTCTAGGAGGAGTCCAACCACCAAAGGTAAAGGGCTGCCCAAGCTCCCTAGTGGCAAGGGTTAAGCCAAAATGTCTAATAGAAGATGGCGACGGTTCAAACATGGGCCACAAGTTCTGTGCAAAAGTTTCCGTCGGTAGCCCCCGGGAGTCGTTATACCTAACTGTTATATGGTAGGTTATTAAAGGGTCATCAGAATAAGGCAGCTCGCTAACGACTGCTCTGCCACCTTCTGTTCGCCCTGGCACTATCCTATATATCTCACGGTTGGTATCAAAATTGTATGTAGTAATCATTCGGCTGTTAATATGGTCATAAAACTGGCTCGCAATCGTTCTTATTGTTTCTAACCTAGCTATCTCTATCTCAAAATCTACATCAACAAGAGACCCTCTAAAGTTGTCTAAATCCCAAGCCATACCGGACAGTTCCTGTACCGGTGCGGCGTTAAAGGTATCCAAAACTATGTGGCTGGCAGTAAGCTCAATAGTCGCTTCGTCTATATGCTCTATCTCCACCATTATATCTCTAGTGGCTACTATGAAAGGTAGCTCTATGTGCTGCGATATGCTCGCATCTGAAGCTACAGAAAACCAAAAGCCTGAAAAAAAAGGCTGCCAGTTAGTCCCGTTGGAAAAATCAATAGGAACGATACCTCTAGCTATACCATCTTCTTGTGATACGATACCCAATTGGTTTGAGCCAACCCACGTTGTTAGTTCTACCCCCTCTTGAACAAAACCAGCAAAATTGGTCACGTATATCTCCACATGGGCCTCTTGGTCTGCAAAAAAGGCGTTTCGATCCAATTGTCCTTCCAGCACAAAACTAAGATTAGTATAATCTCTGAAATTAACCCAGGTGGACATGAGCCTTTCACCGTTTATATTCACTACCAAATCCATATCTCCAAACATGTTTTCTATAGGTACTCGCATGTTAAAAGTGTTGTGGTTGTCTAGGTTTATCGGCAACTCCAGCATATCACCAAACCGCAAGGTTATCACATCTGTTGGCAAGTGGCTGTGTCCGTAGCGGGGCATTATTATACCAAACACATCTACCGTGTCTGAGGGACGGTAGGTGGGGCGGTCTGTCCGCATGTACGTCAAAAAACGGTCAGTGGCAATCAGATTGGCAGTGGCAAAGGTTCTTTTTGTATAAACAAAAGGTAGATAGTTGCTGTAGTTAATAGTTATTAACGAAGTGGCAGTATGGTATGTGTTGGCTATAGCTATCCCCTCGTGATCGGTGGTTGCTTGGTGTTCGTTATCTATACTTATCGATGCCCCCACAGCAGGCTCACCAGTGGCAGCATCGTGTATCCAAAAAACGGTCTCCCCTGCTATAGACAAAGAATAGACAGACAGAGCGGAAACCTGAATAAACTTATACACAGTGATGTTACCATCGTTAACGGCGGAAATCGTAGCCAAATAGTAACCGACAGGCAGTGTTTCGTTTAAAAATAAATAATGGAAGGGCATATGCTCCGTTCCAAGAGTAGTAAGCTCCAACTCAAAAGTATCCACCAACACCCCCGGGTTATAACCGTTAATAAAATTTTCCGGGGTTTGCAAGTCGTATAGTCTAACGTAAAAATCACGATGGGGAAAGTTTTGGGATACATTAAGATCTATAAATACTTCCCGCCAAGGCAAAAAAGTTTCGTATACACTGCCGGCAATAGAAAGCGGCGGTCCTGTTGCTGTTCCCCATTCGGTCATAAAAGAAAATGTGTGTTCTGCGCTCATTATATCTCCCATTACACTTTCCAAGCCCCCACCAATGGTCACTGTATATATAGTGTTGAAAGACAGCCTGTCCGGAACGAATATATATGTATTTTCCCGTTGCAAAAAATGCCCTTCTACAAAGGGGTCAATAGTAAAAGCGTTTTCAAAATCTTCTGCTGCCGCCAGGGGTTGCGAAAAAGTTATCTCTATGCCGGTGTTGGTAGGTACACCATGGCTGCTGTTAGCGGGCGTAGTGCCAACAACTCGCATTATATCTACAGTTTGGAAAGCAAAAGAAGTGGGCATCATATCTACAGGGCTGTAAACTATATTGTATATTCTCCCCGGGGTCATTTCATCTGTAAATTCCAGCAAAAAATCACCCTGCTCTTCTGTTAGCACAAACTCTTTATCATCTGTAACAGACAAGTATCTTCGCAAATAACCTTCTGTTAGTATTAGATCAGTAAAAAGAGAAGAAACCAAAAACGAAGAGTTTCTGTCAATCCCAAGTTGGGTAGCCGCAAGAGGCTGTATGTCTATCCTACCCAGGGCAGATTGTGCTATAATGGAGTCGTACGGGCTGTTTCCCGGCACCGCAGCTGCCCCCGACGTTGACATTCCGTCATTAGCATTTTCAAAAAAAGCAAAAAATATTGTTATAATGGCGGCCAAAACCAGCCCACCACCTATTAGTGTTTTTGCATTCATATATTTTTTCATAATGGCAACTCCTTGATTTTTTAATAGATTAAGCTACAATAGGTTATATAAAAAACCACAATAAGATTATATCAAGATTATATCAAAAATATAAGGCAATGTAAATGGTATGGAAATTGCATATAAGTGATGCTGTCAACCCTTTTTTCAAAAAACCTCTGTCATCAGAAGTCAAAGCTGTTTTAGGGCATAAAAAAACCACCTCTACCACCTCTGCGGACAGAGTTTTTGAGATGGTTTTTGCTCGCCTTGCCGTGTTCAGCGTGCAAGGCTCTCAAACGGCGGCGGTATTCTATACTGCTTCAACTAGTTCCTGGTTTGCTACGTAGGCGTACTC
>JGI24700J35501_10930707_pt1 | contig 19405 bp, 15 predicted proteins | sample TergutTh196P1_FD_35501 | JGI IMG/M metagenome (IMG submission 35501)
GCTTGCTTGCTTGCTTGCTTGCTTGCTTGCTTGCTTGCTTGCTTGCTTGCTTGCTTGCTTGCTTGCTTGCTTGCTTGCTTGCTTGCTTGCTTGCTTGTAATCTTAGCGTAGCATAAATTAGCAAATTTGTCAATCCTTTCAAGAAAATTTGTTACTATACCAGTATAGCAAAGGGAAAACAGAATGTCAATAGGTTGGGAAAAAATTTTTTTGCGGATAGTGTGCGTTTACTATGGCGGATTTGCGAGATTTGTTGACAAAAGAAATTTTGTAATGATAGAGGAAAGCCCATGACAACGGGGAAACGTCCGCCCGTTTCCCCGTTCCGATTGTACAAAAACCAAAATTCAAAAATTAGCCTATCTGCCAACAGGCAATCTCCCCACACTCTTGAAATCAAACAAAAACTGCGTAACCAAGGCGCTACTAACCGTTATTTCAACACCATGCCTATCGGCAATTTGCTTAGCTATCGCCAAACCTAGCCCCGAACCTTTTTTGTTTTTTTCGGAACGCTGCATATAAAATCTGTCAAAAATGTGGGGCAAATCTTCGGGGGATATGCCGCAACCTTGGTCGCTGATTGTGATAATGGCTCGGTTTTGGCGGTTGGCTAAGTTGATTTTTACCGTGCCGCTTGGTGCGGAAAATTTTATTGCGTTATCCAAAACTATCATAAACATTTGCCGCAACCTGCCATAATCGCCCAAAATACCGCAAAAATCGGCGGCGGTTTCGTCGGTAAAATCTATAAAAATATTTTTTGTAGCCGCCATTTGCTGCATACTGCGAATAACGTCCTGCAAAACGTCCGTTGGGTTAAGCTGCTGCATGGTTATGATAAAATCAGGGTTTTGCAGCTTGCTAAGTTCTAGTAAATCCGCAATAAGCCGCTCTAAATGCACCGTCTCGAACAGCATTTGTTTGTGATATTCCTCAACTTTAGCGGGGTCGCTTACGATGCCGTCGCAAAGTGCCTCCAACGATGCCCGCATTACCGTTACGGGCGTTCGCAGTTCGTGAGAAATGTTGGCGGTAAAATCTTTTCGCAATTTGTCCGTTTTTTGGCTTTCTTTGTTGGCAATATCTAGCTTGATTGCCATGTTGTCCAAAATGTTCGCCAGTTCGCCGACTTCGTCCGCTTGAATTACGCCCGTTTTAGCGGAATAATCCCCGCTGCTGATTTTTAACGCCGCCCGTTTCATTTTGTTTAGCGGCTTTGTAAACTTTGCCGAAAATAATACCGCCAAAATAACCGCCATAATCGCCGCCGTTCCCGTGCTGTAAAACAGCAAATTTGCACCCGTTGCCGTAATTTCGTCTATATCCGATATTTGCGAATGCAACAAAATAACCCCCGCCATTGTGCCGTCTGTCAAAAAAATCGGCGTTGCCGCAGAAATTGTCTGATTATCCAACTGGCGAATTATCGTTGTGCCGTCAAAAGCCGCCAAAATAAACTGCTCTGTGCCTAACGGAATTTCCCCATAAGATAACGTCATCTGCATATGACCATGCCCAAACGTCATTATTTCAAAATTTTCGTCCACAACCCAAATTTCGCCCATCGCCAAACCGTCAACATGAGCCAAATATGCCCTTATATTGTTGATGTTTGCACCCATTCTGCCCATTCCCATGCCCATGCCCATTCCGCCATGCCCATGCCCGTGTCCGCCAGTTGCGGCTGGTGTGCCTACTATTTCGCTTAACGTCTCCGATATTATTTTCACTCGCCGCTCTAGCTCGGCTTTATGCAACGTAACATTATGGGCGGAAAACAGCAAAAAAAACACAACGCTATTAACCAGCGAAAACAGCAAAAACGAGGTGAAAAAATACAATATCAACCGCCGCAAAATTTTATTTTGATTAAGATTTTTAACGCTATTCATTGTGATTACCATTTTCGCCATTTTCGCCATTTTCGCCATTTTTAAGCAGTTCAAATTTATAACCCACGCCCCAAACGGTGCTAACAGCCCAATCTGACGGCGAAACGTCTTCCAATTTTGACCGCAAGCGTTTTATATGAGAATCCACAATGCGGCTATCGCCAAAATAATCGTAGCCCCAAACGCTGTCCAACAGCTGATTGCGCGAAAAAACTTGGTTTTCGTTGCTGGCTAACAAATGCAAAATTTCAACCTCTTTTTTTGTTAGCGAAACTCTTTTTTCGCCTATTTGCACGGTGTATTCCGTTAAATTTATGTTCAAGCTGCCCAAAGTAAAAATGTGCGTGTTTACGGTGTTTGCGGCACGGCGCAAAATGCAGCGTATGCGAGCCATAACTTCGCTGGGTGCAAACGGTTTTACTACATAATCGTCCGCACCAATATCCAGCCCCATAATCTTGTCAAAATCCTCGCCACGGGCAGTTACCATTATAATCGGCACAGTAGAAAACTTGCGAATTTCCCGACAAACGTCAAATCCGTCTTTTTTTGGCATCATAACATCTAAAAGTATCATGTCAAAAGTGGCGGAAAGTGCCATTTTTAAGGCTTGTTCGCCGTCATGTGCCTTTACCACGTTAAAACCCTCTTTTTTAGCATAATCGCTTAACACCGCAACAATTTGCTGGTTGTCATCGGCTATTAGTAAATTTTTCATTGTGGTTTCCTTTCTCAAATTTCAAATAAATCCAACAAACCCAATAAATGTTTTTGCTACACAAAAATTATAGCACATATTTCCATTTTTTTGCAAGGTGTGCTATAATGAAATTAAGGGGGGTTGAGAATATGCAGTTAATCAAAACATTGACCACACAAGCCGTAATTGCGGCATTTTTGCTAGTTATTTTTTTTACAAGCACCGCCGCCGCACCAACTGAACCAAGCGATTTTTTGGCGAACTCTTATGCCGTTTCGTTAAATGTGGAAGATTTAGAAAATGCCTTTAATTTGCTAAACGCCATGGACGGGCTTGTTTTGGGTAGTAGCATGAACGCACAGCACGGTTTTGGTAGCTTAACTCTTGTTGTGGATTCTGCCAACTTTAACAGCGTTTACAGCCAAATTGTTAATATTGGCGAAATTACCAACGTAAACACAAATTCGCAAAACCTATTTATGCGGCTTTCCAACTTGCAAACGGAGCTGGAAATGTTCACAAATGAACAACAGCAAATAATGCAGCTATTGTTAGCCGCCGAAGCTTTGGACGATTTTAGCGTGTTATCACGGCATTTATCCCAAGTTACCGCAAATGTGGAAAACACGCAAACCGCAATAAACAGGCTAAACTTTATGCTAAATACAACCGAGATAAACATATCGATAAACACGCCAACCGCCAACATACAGGCAACTGGCTTTTTTGCCAATGTGTCTAATTCGGTTGGCTATATGTTTGTTGTTTTGGAATTTTTGATTATTGGCATAATATACCTTAGCATTCCCGCCGCTATTTTGGCGGTTTTTGCGGTGCTAATTTTGCGTATACGAAAAAAATTTTTGGGCAAAAACAACAAAAATAACCCGAACAAATTCAACCACACAACGCCGAGAATGTCAACATAAAAATTACAAATTTTGATAGTAAGAGGGATAACCATGAAAAAATATCTGTTGGCTTTAGACCAAGGCACGACAAGTTCACGTGCTATATTGTTCTCAAAAGAGGGGCAAGTAATGGGAATGGCACAAAGGGAATTTACGCAAATTTTCCCGCAATCTGGCTGGGTAGAGCATGATGCCATGGAAATTTGGCAAAGTCAGCTTGCGGTAATAGCGGAAGTACAGGCTAAAACGGGCATAAATGCCGCAGAAATTGCGGCGGCTGGCATAACCAATCAACGAGAAACCACAATAATTTGGAACAAAACAACGGGCAAACCAATTTACAACGCCATAGTTTGGCAATGCAGACGAACCGCCGATTATTGCGAACAGTTGAAAAATCAAGGCTTGACGGCTTTAATAAAAGAAAAAACTGGGCTAAAAATTGATGCGTATTTTTCGGCTACCAAAATTAAGTGGATATTGGATAACGTGCCAAACGCCCGTCAACAAGCCAATGCTGGCGAGCTGCTTTTCGGAACGGTGGACACTTGGCTTTTGTGGCAACTTACAAAAGGGGCAGTTTTCGCCACCGATTACACAAACGCCGCCCGTACAATGCTTTTTAACATTCACACTCTGCAATGGGACTTGGATATATGCGAAAAATTGGATATTCCCATGAACATTTTGCCGAGCGTTAAGCCATCTAGCCACATTTTCGGCGATATTCACGCCGATTTTTTGCAGGATATTTCCAATAAAACAAGTAAGACAAATGAGACAAGCCAACCCGTAAAAATCGCAGGAATAGCTGGCGATCAACACGCCGCATTATTTGGGCAATGCTGCTTTCAGCCTGGAATGATAAAAAACACCTACGGAACAGGCTGTTTTACGCTGTTAAACACAGGCACAACGGCGGTTTATTCCAAAAACGACCTTTTAACCACAATAGCTTGGGGCATTAACAACACCGTAGAATACGCCTTGGAGGGCTCGGTTTTTGTGGCGGGTGCGGCGGTGCAGTGGTTGCGCGACAACTTGCAACTAATACAAACCGCCGAGGATTCCGAAAAATACGCAACACAAGTGGCGGATTCTAACGGCGTTTACGTTGTCCCCGCTTTTGTTGGGCTGGGTGCTCCTTATTGGGACCAGTACGCAAGAGGCACTATAACAGGAATCTCGCGCGGCACAACCAAAAATCACATAATACGGGCAACTTTGGAAAGCATCGCCTACCAAAGCCACGATGTCATAAAGGCAATGGCACAAGATACCAACCAAAATATCCAGCAAATAAAGGTTGACGGCGGCGCTTGCAAAAATAATTTTTTAATGCAGTTTCAGGCGGATATTTTGGATATAAATATTGTCCGTTGCAAAGTTACCGAAAGCACCGCTCTGGGTGCGGTGTTTTTGGCGGGGCTTGCAGTCGGGTTTTACAGCAGCAAAGAAGAAATTTTGCAAAAAATAGAGGTTGACAAAACGTTCACCCCGCAAATGGATAACGAACAGCGGCAAGTTTTATTAAAAGGCTGGGAAAATGCGGTTAAACGCTCGCTTAGCGAGGATTAGTTGGCGTGGTGGTTGCAAAATTTGCCAAACGGCATTTTTTAAGTTATAATCTAAAAATACCAAAAACACTAAAAATATGCTCATTCAACTTAACAAAAAATGCGGGTCAAGGGGCGCGCTCCTTGCGTGGTCCAGGGGCAGCGCCCCACGGTTTTGAAGTTGTTTGAACACAAAAGGAGTTGACTTTATGGCTACAAAAAACTCACTAGGAATAGAATTAGGCTCGACCAGAATAAAAGCCGTTTTGCTAGACGACAAAAAAAACGTGCTGGAAATTGCAAGCTACGATTGGGAAAACCAGTTTGTTGGCGGCTTTTGGACGTACGATTTAGCGGAAGTTTGGGCGGGCGTTAAATCGGTTGTGGCGAAAATCACCCAAAAATTCGCCCCGCAAACCATCGGCTACATGGGATTTTCGGCGATGATGCACGGCTATTTGGCGTTTGACGAAAACGGCGAATTGCTTGTCCCGTTTCGCACGTGGCGAAACTCCAACACCCAAGCGGCTTCCGACATTCTTACAAAAGAATTTAACTTTAATATCCCAAAACGCTACAGCATTGCCCATTTGTACCAGGCTTTTTTGAACGGCGAGGAACATATCGGCAAAGTTAGCTATATTACTACGTTGGCGGGCTATGTGCATTGGCAGCTGACTGGGCAAAAAGTGCTGGGCATCGGCGACGCATCGGGCGTTTTCCCCACTAACCAGCAAACAAAAGAATACGATACAGCAATGTTGGCAAAATTTAACCAATTATCCCAAAAAATTGACAAAATCAACAATTTTGACATCTCAAAAATTTTGCCGAAAATTTTGCTGGCTGGCGAAAATGCGGGAACTTTAACCGAAAAAGGTGCTAATTTGCTAGGTTTGCCGCTTGGTACAAACAACGAAACTGTAAACATCACATTCTGCCCACCCGAGGGCGATGCTGGCACGGGAATGGTCGCAACAAACGCAATAGCACCGCAAACGGGCAACGTTTCCGCAGGAACTTCGGTGTTTGCCATGATTGTGCTAGAAAAGCCGCTGACCAACGTGTATCCCGAAATTGACATTGTAACAACGCCAACGGGCGAATATGTCGCAATGATTCACGCCGACAACTGCACTTCCGATATAAACGCTTGGGTAAACGTTTTTGGCGAATTTGCCGCCGCTATCGGGGACGAAAAAACAGCAAACGACCAAAACAAGCTATTTGAAACGCTGTTCACGCTTGCCGATCAGGGCGATTTGGATTGCGGCGGACTGGTTTCCTATGGTTTCGTTTCTGGGGAAAGCATTGCGGACGTAAAAAACGGCGTGCCGCTGTTTTTGCGGTTGCCTGGCAGTAAATTCAAACTTGCCAACTTTATCCGAGCCCACATTTACGGGGCTTTTGCCGCACTATACTTGGGAATGAAAGTGCTACAAAAAGAAGAAATCCGCATATCTACGCTTGCTGCACATGGCGGAATATTCAAATCTAGCTATTTGCCGCAACGCACTTTGTCGGCGGCAATGCAAGGCGTACCAATCACAGTAACGCCAACCGCTGGCGAGGGCGGTGCTTATGGAATGGCACTATTGGCGGCGTTCGTCCACGAAAAATCCCACAAAACTTTGGAAGATTTTTTGGATAACGTTTTTGAAGAAATGCGGAAAACGCTCAATATTGGAAAAATTGGAAAAATTGCAGAAAAAGCGATAGTTGCAGAAGAGGAAGAAAACGCCGCCTACCAAACATTTATGGAAAATTACACGAAAATGCTAGAAATAGAGAGGAAAGCTGATATATTATGCCAAGAAAGCCAAAAAAACTAGATTTAGAAAGTTTAACGCCGCTAAAGCAAGCTGTATTAGCCGCCAACAAGTTATTAGTGCAATATAATCTGGTAACGCTAACTTGGGGCAACGTCAGCGGAATTGACCGCAAGCAAAATTTAGTGGTAATCAAGCCATCTGGCGTGGAATACGCCGAAATGACCGCCGACGACATGGTTGTGCTAACTTTAGACGGAAATGTGGTTGACAGCAAGCTAAACCCGTCATCGGATACACAAACGCATTTGGAGTTGTACAAAAATTTTCCCAATATTGGCGGCGTTGTGCATACTCATTCAAGGTGGGCGACGGTGTTTTCGCAAATGGGCAAGCCAATAGAACCGCTTGGCACAACCCACGCCGATTACTTTTCCGAAAAAATCCCGTGCACACGCAACATGACAGCCAACGAAGTAGCCGAAAATTACGAGCTAAACACAGGCAAGCTGATTGTGGACACATTCAAGCACAAAAACCCCGATTATTTGCCCGCCGTTTTGGTAAAACACCACGCGCCGTTTGTGTGGGGGGTAAATCCGCAAAAAGCCGTAGAAAACGCTCTTGTTTTGGAAGAAGTGGCACAGATGGCTTATTTTACTGGGCTTGCGGGGAAAGGCCAACAAATAATGCCGCAATATTTGTTGGATAAGCATTTTTTTAGGAAACACGGGGATAATGCCTATTATGGGCAGAAATAATGCGTAATTTGGGGCTTTTTGCATTGTTTTGAATTTTTCGGAATTTTTTGGATAATGTCCCCAAAAAAATATTTTGAAATTTGCAATATTTCACAAATTTTTCTTGACAATTCAAAATATTTAGGTTACAATGGTTGTATACAAAATTTTAACCCCTAGGAGGTTTTTTTATGAAATTGCAATTAGCTTTAGATTTGGTTGACACCAAAGGTGCAATCGAGGTAGTAAAAGAAGTTGGCGAATACGTTGACGTTGTAGAAATTGGTACGCCCGTTATTATCAACGAGGGTCTCCACGCCGTAAAAGCCGTTAAAGATGCGTTTCCTAACATTGACATTTTAGCCGACCTTAAAGTTATGGACGCTGGCGCTTATGAAGTAAGCGTTGCCGCAAAAGCTGGCGCAAGCATTGTTACCATTCTCGCCGCCGCAGAAGACGTTACAATTAAAGGTGCAGTAGCCGAGGCCAAAAAACTAGGCAAGCAAATTTTGGTTGACATGATCGCCGTAAAAGATTTGGCTGGCCGTGCAAAAGAACTGGACGCTTTGGGCGTTGACTACATCTGCGTACATACTGGTTACGATGGACAAGCAGAGGGCGAAAACCCAATGGCGGCTCTTAAAGTTATCAAAGATAACGTTAAAAATTCCAAAACAGCTGTGGCTGGCGGAATTAAGCTAGATACTATCGAATCCGTTGTTGCTGCTAAGCCCGATTTGGTTATCGTGGGCGGCGGCATAACAGGCGCAGACGACAAAGTAGCAGCCGCTAAAAAGTTCAGAGAACTTGTAAAATAGTGGAAAATTTTAATATTATTTTGGCGGAACTTTCCGCCGCAGGAAAAGAACTATCGCAAGCCGATGCTGACCGCCTTTTGCAACATATCCAAAAAGCTAAAAAAGTTTTTGTGGCGGGCGCTGGGCGTACTGGGTTTATGTCCAAATCGTTTTGTATGCGTTTAATGCACATGGGCGTGGATTCCTACGTACTGGGCGAAACCGTTGTATCCAACTTTGAGGCACAAGATTTAATTATTTTAGCATCAGGCTCGGGCGAAACGCAAAGCCTTATCAGCTATGCGAACAAGGCAAAAACTATCGGCGGCACTATAATTGTCGTTACAATAAAGCCAGAATCTAGCCTGGCAAAATTAGCCGATTTTGTAATAAAAATGCCTGGCGCAGTTAAAGATTACTCGCCGTCTTCTAAAGATATACCAACAATACAGCCAATGGGTTCGCTGTTTGAGCAATGTCTACTGCTGTTCTATGATGCCGTTATTTTAGACTTAATGGCAAAAAACAACCTAGACAGCACAAAAATGTACGGCAAACACGCCAATCTGGAATAACATAGAAAATCATAGAAAATTAGAGGACTTTCATGGAAAAAACAAAAAACCTAGTAAATTTTAGAGATCTAGGTGGCTTAAAAAGTGCGGACGGACGAACTGTTCGTCCGCATAAATTACTTAGATCTGGCGAACTTTCGCAGATAACACCCGCAGATGTGCAGTTTTTGCAGGCTCATAACCTAAAATATATAATCGATTTTAGAAGTCAGCACGAAATAGCCAAACAGCCAAACGTTAAAATAGACGGCGTACAATCCTTTGCATTGGACGTTTTGCAGGATTTTACCAAAGGCAACCCCGTAAACCTAGCACAATTTGCCACTATGACAAGCATCGCAGAAATACACGCCAAACTGGAGGAAGTTTATAGGGCGTTTGTTACCACAAAAACCGCCCAACAATGCTACCGCCAATTTTTGGTGCATTTAGCCCAGCTAGACGGCGGAATTTTGTTCCATTGCTCGGCTGGCAAAGATAGAACAGGGTTCGCCGCAATGCTGATATTAACTATTTTGGACGTAAACCCCGCCGATATAATGGCAGATTTTATTAAATCGTCAAAACTTCGCAAAAAGCAAAACGAACTGCTGCTAGAAAACGCCCGCAAAGAGGGGCAAAGTCCCGAAACCCTCGAAGTGTTAGGCAAAATGCTTATAGTGCAGGGTTCATATTTGAATGCCGCAACTTCCACAATCGTCAGCGAATACGGCAGTTTTGACAACTATGTAACAAATATCCTGCACATAACAAACGAACAAATTCAAACAATCAAAAATAAATATCTTGGTTGACATAATTATAGCGAGTGCTTGGCAGGCTACTCGTTATTTTGTTAGATGTAAATCTAGGCTAAATCTAGGCTAAATCTAAGCTAAATCTAAGCTAAATCAAACCTAAAAATCAACCAACCAAAACCTGCCGCATACATCATAATACACCAAGGAGATGATTTCATGTTTTTTACACGCAACACAAACAAATTTAACAAATTCAACAAATTTAACAGGGTAATATCTGTTGCAATATCTGCAATGCTAATATTTGCAATGTTGCCAACACAACTGCAAGCGGCGGCAATACGCTCGCGCACGGTAACTGTGCTTAGGGTTGACGGCCGCAACACCAGCGTTAATCGGCAAAATGGGCAAACTGTGCCAGCCCGCAGAAATTTACGCATTAATAGCGGCTACTCGCTAGAAACTGGCTTGCGGACTAGCGTTTATTTGCGTATGGATATGAACGCCATATTAAAAATGGACAGCGAAAGCGAAATTAGCGTAGATGTAGCCAACAATCTTTTGAACATAACAATAGACAGCGGTAGTGCATCGGTAATCGTGCCAGAGCAAGACCCCGATAGGGAGTTAGTTTTCCAAATAGGAAATGTTGCAATGACTGTTCGTGGCACAATGTTCACAATAGGCTTCGAGGACGATTTTATTTACATAGTAATGCTTGCGGGGCGCGGCGAAATTGACGGTTTTATGCTGGAAGAGGGGCAAACATTAACCGCTTGGTATGCCGACGAAGATTTTACCATAACCGTATCGGGAACCGTGCTAGAACGCTGGTTTGAAGAACGGTTTAACTTAAATTTACTCATAAGTGGGGCTTATCTGGAGGAGTTTAATTATTTTACATTGACCGAAATAGTCAATAATCAGGATTATCTGCTAGAAAACAGCAATTTTATAGACCAAGATATTTTGGACAGAATCCCAGAATTACTAGAAATACAAAGGCCGCCGCAACTGGTGCAAGTTCCGCCGCCGCCTAGCCCTGCACCTTTGCCAGACTTGCCAACCGAAAATGACAATAATTATTACAACGATTACGATTACAATTATACCGAAGATTACACGCCGCCAGCGGAAAATTTACCCGATATTATCCCGCCGACAATAACGCCAACACCAACGCCAGCAATAACGCCAAACCCAACGCCAGCAATAACGCCAAACCCAACGCCAACCGCAACTACAACGCCAACGCCAGACCCAACACCAGACCCAACGCCAAACCCAACACCAGACCCAACACCAGACCCAACACCAGACCCAACACCAGACCCAACACCAGACCCAACGCCAGACCCAACACCAGACCCAACACCAAACCCAACACCAGACCCAACGCCAGACCCAACACCAGACCCAACGCCAGACCCAACACCAGACCCAACACCAGACCCAACGCCAGACCCAACGCCAGACATTACTTTCATACCAGTAGAGAATCAGGGCGATTTTAACCCATTTGACCCAACGGCAAACTACAGACTTATGCAGAATGTAGTAATGCCAGGCGGTTTTGACGGATTTGAGACAGGCACAAACGGTTTTACAGGAATTTTAGACGGCAACGGCTACACTTTGACAATTTCTACTAATTCTGGTCTTTTTGACAGCGTGGGCGAAGTCGGAATTGTTAAAAACCTTACGGTTAGCGGCAATATCAGCAATACTAGTTCTAACGTTTCCATTTTAGGCGGAATTACAAACGTTTTATACGGCACGTTGGAAAATGTTGGATTTGCTGGTAACATAATTGCCACTGGCGAAACTACAATAGGCGGCTTGATTGGCGAAATTCGCAATAACGGTAGCGTTACCCACAGCTTTTTTGACGGAAATATACTATTACAAGACTCTCTTTCTAGCAATGCACCCATTGGCGGAATAGTGGGGCGGGGCGGCAATATTTCTAACAGCCATTCCCGCGGCAGTATACTTCAAAGTGGCTTAGACCCAATGGGCGGCATTATAGGCGGTATTGTGGGCGTTTCTACTGGCAATATAACAAATGTATATTCTACAATGGACATATCGGCAGGAAGTATAGGAGTGGGTAGTTCAAGCGTAGGCGGAATTGTAGGTGCTACCCAATCGGGCACAATTTCTTTTGCTTTTTCTACTGGCGAACTGATAGGCGGACAAAACAGAATTATAGGCGGCATTATCGGCAATTTAGATAATACATTTTCCAGCAACCATAGCAGTTTAATAGCTATTAATGCCAGAATAGAACTTCTAGGATTTCAACCTCCTATTACTAATATACACAGGGTAGCTAGTGGCAACGGCAATAATGGGCTATCTTCCGATACTGTATTCGCTTTTGCGGGGATAAACCTGGAGGGGCTAGACATAGACCCTATTCCACCATCAAGACCTGGCGATGGGCAGCCCGTTTCTAGTGCCGACCTTGCCAGCCAAATTTTTTGGGAAAATTACGTGTCTTGGAACTTTGTGAATGTTTGGGATTGGAATGAAAATGGGCTGCCAACTTTGCGTGGCGTGGGCGGACAAAGCCCACCCGCAGTTGTCCCTACATTGTGGGACTTTATGCCGACATTCTTTGACTTTATCGATATTCCAGAAATACCACCCGCCATTGAAGTAGAATATAATGACCCAATTAAGGAAGAGGACGAGGACGAGGAAATCGAAGAGGAAGACGAAGACAACGAAGAACCCGAAACGGACGAAGAGACTGAAACGGACGAGGAAACCGAAGACGAAACCGAACCCGAGACTGACGAAGAAACTGAAACAGACGAGGAAACCGAAACCGAAGAGGAAACCGAAACGGACGAAGAAACCGAACCCGAAGACGAACCCGAAATAGACGAAGAAACCGAAACGGAAGACGAACCCGAGACTGACGAGGAAACCGAAACAGAAAACGAACCCGAAACGGAAGACGAACCCGAAACAGACGAGGAAACCGAACCCGAAGACGAACCCGAAACAGACGAGGAAACCGAAACAGAAAACGAACCCGAAACGGAAGACGAACCCGAAACAGACGAGGAAACCGAAACCAACGAAGAAACCGAAACAGACGAAGAAACCGAAACCAACGAAGAAACCGAAACCGAAGACGAACCCGAAACAGAAAACGAACCCGAAATCAACGAAGAAACAGAAACCGAAACGGAAGAAGAACCAGCCAAAAAGCCCGAACCCGAACCCGAAACAAACGAACCCGAAGAAACAGACGAAGAAGAACCCGAAGAACCCGAAACAGAAGAAGAAAAAAACGAACCAATGTTGTAGAAATATCAAAACGGGCGGATAATATCAATGTCATTAACTTTAGCTATGTTGTAGAAATGTCGGAACGGGGGGAACGGGCGACCGACCCGCCTGCCGCGGGCAGGGGACGGTCGCCCCTACAATATGCGTCCCCGCCCACCCGTCCCAATAAACCCTACCCCACACAAAACAAATTTTTTATTTGCAAAAACCAAAAAAATTTACTATAATTATTGAGTAGACACTTTCATAATTAATGTTGCTACGTAAATATTGCTGTGTAAAAAAATTGGGAAGAGGGCTTGCAAAATGTTCATAAGTTTGAGAAGTAAACTGATTTTACCCATTGTTATTATCATAATCTTGCTGGTTATGACTATCTTGTTTGTTGTAACAACGGCGGTAAGTTCGCTTGTAGCCGACCTTACAACCGAAAAGTTAGATACTGCTGTTGCGGGGATTCATGCTTATCTTGACGATCTTGAGCGGCGCGTTTTAGCAACTACAACCATTTTAGCCACTAGCACGCAGTTAATTAATTACCTAAATGTTGAAAATTACGATGACAATGCAATTTTTCGCTATATTACTGCACAAAAGGAACTTACTGGTGTGGACGGCATTGTTGTTTCCGATGCCTTTGGCATCTCGGTAGCAAATTCGCACGATCCAGCCTTGGTAGCTGAAGACGTTACAGTTATTTCCACAGCCGCCGCCGCTTTACGGGGCGAAAGTGCTGTTTCTTTTATGGAAACTTCCGTTGTACCCGTTATTTTGGCTAGTTCTGCACCTGTTATTTACGAAGATACAATTATCGGTACAGTTACCGTGTTTTTTGATATTGGCGCATTGGCTTTTGTTGACACCGTTTCCAATATCTTCCGTGCCGATTTTACCGTGTTTTTGAACAATATCTCTGTTGCCTCCACTTTAGTGCACCCCGATACGGGTGATAGAGCCGTTGGTACGCCCGTTGCGGCTCATGTCGCAGATTTTGTTATAGGGCAAGGCGAGGCAATGGATTTAGAATTAGATATTTTTGGCTTGCTCCCCTACTATGCCCATTATTTTCCGCTGCATACTCACTATGGCGATGTTGTAGGAATGATGTTTGTTGGCATATCGCAAGAAGAGGCCCGCGCGGCTAGTATTGCCCTACAGCAAAACCTTGTAATTGTGGGCATTGTTGGTCTTGTAATTGCCATTATTGTAACGCTTGCCACTATTGTACACTCGCTAAAACCCTTGCTGGCACTATCCCAGCTTACTAAAGATGTTTCCTCGGGCAATATAAACATCAACTTTAACACAAAAAATCTGCCAAAAGACGAAATAGGTAACTTAACGCTAGATGTATACGAACTGGTTGACGTTATAAGGCATCTTATTTCTGACCTAAGCCAGCTATCGCACGAATTTACCCAAGTGGGCGATATAGAATACCGCATAAACACCGACAACTACAGCAACTCCTTTAGAGAACTTATGAAAAGCGTAAACGGTATTATCGACTCGCTGGTGGACGATATAGAAACCATTGTTGATGCAAACGCCCGCATGGCAAACGGCGATTTTGACATTGCTGTAAAAGATTTGCCTGGCAAAAAAATGTCGCTAACAAAATCTATACGAGATATAACGTCCAAGCTAAACGAATTGTACGATGCAAGTGCCTCGTTAGCCGAAAGGGTCGCAGTCGGCGAATTTAGCATACATATAGACGAAAGCAAGTTTAGCGGCAAATGGGGCGATTTAGCCAATAAACTGAACAAGCTAATAATATCCGTTGTTGAACCGTTGGCAGATATCGAAGAAAATGTTATTATTATGTCAAAGGGAAATTTTTCGCATTTGGAGGGCAAGTACAGCGGCACATTTAAGGTGCTGCAAGATGCTTGCAACCTTGTAAACGATACAACGCAACTTTATATAGAAGAAATATCCACAACGTTAGATGCAATAGCAAGCGGCGATTTAACCGTTTCGCTTAACCAAGAATATATTGGCTCGTATGCACCGATAGAAACCTCTATAAACACGATATTGCAAAAGTTGAACACAACCTTATCCGAAGTGCAATCGGCAGTAGCACAATTAGCCGACAGTTCGGATCAAATATCGGTTATATCCGCCGACCTTTCGGTGGGTGTTTCCAAACAAACGCAAGCATTAAACGATTTTAGCGATTCTATAGCAATAATCCACGATAAAGCAGAACTAGCCAGCGAAAACGCACTAACCGCCAACAAAAGTTCCGAACTTATTTCGCGCCACATAGCAAGCGGCGGCAAAGCAGTAGAAACCATGGAAACCACCATGAACGACATTAAATTATCCAGCGAAAATATTAGCAAAATTTTGGACGTTATTCGTGATGTAGCGTTTCAAACTAATTTGCTGGCACTAAACGCATCTATCGAGGCGGCTAGGGCGGGTGGGCATGGCAAAGGTTTTTCCGTTGTAGCCGAAGAAGTACGCAGCTTGGCAAGCAAAAGCCAAAAATCCACCGCCGAAACAACCCAAATAGTGGAAGAAGATATATTACACGTAAACGAGGGGCTAAAAACCACAAACAGCGTTGTAGAATCTTTTGAAACAATAACGCAAGCCGTCAGCAAAATATCCAGCCTTATTCACGATATTACCCAAATATCTGACGAACAGCTGCAATCCATTTACAACGTAAACGCCACCGTATCGCAAATTAAAAATGTTGTCTCGGATATTTCCACTACAGCGGAACAAGCGGCAAACGCATCAGAACGCCTTAACACCCAAGCAGACTTGCTAGAAGAGCAACTTTCGTACTTCAAAACTACTATGTAGATTGCGCGATAACTGCAAAACCGTGGGGCTCTGCCCCACACCCCGCAAGGGCTCTGCCCCTTGACCCCGCAAGGAGCGCGCCCCTTGACCCGCTAAAAGGAGGTTTTACTTATGACGACCATGAATTTTACAGTTGACGACGACATAAAGCAAGCTATGCCGTTTAACATTCCGCTAGAAACATCGGAAATATCAACAGAATACGAATACGAAGACGACGATGACGACGCATATTTTACGCCAGAAATAATAGCAAGAATACAAAAATCCGTTGCACAAGCAGAACGTGGCGAAGGTGTTTTTTTTACTACTGAAGAGTTTATGGAAATAGCAGAAAACGGGCTATCCCAAGAATTTATTGACTTTTGGGAAAATAGCAAGACATTGGAAGTATCGGAAGTACCAGAAACATCAGAAATATCAACAGAATACGAAGACGATGACGAAGAAGACGACGCATATTTTACGCCAGAAATAGTAGCAAGAATACAAAAATCCGTTGCACAAGCAGAACGTGGCGAAACTATATTTTTTACAATGGACGAATTAATAGCAATGGAAACGGGGGAAGTTCCCCAGCGGGCTATTGATTTTTTGGCAAAGTATGAAGAAAAACGTGCTTAATATGCGAATGTAGAATGTAGCAGGAACATTACAACAATAAATAACGGAGGGGAATTACTATGCAAAAAACAATTTTAGTAGTAGACGACAGCAACACAAACCTGCTTAAGGTTCGCGAGGTACTTCACGATAAGTATAAAGTTGTTACTCTTTCCTCGGCAACAAAAATGTTTAGTTTTTTAGCCAAAATTAAACCCGATTTGATTATACTAGATATAGAAATGCCAGATATGAACGGGCTAGATGCAGCAAGAATTTTGAAATCCCCTAGCGGCAACAATAAAAACAAAAATATCCCCATTATATTCCTAACCGCTACGTACAATGCCGAACGTGAAAAACTTGCAACAACTATCGGTGCGGCAAATTTTGTTATAAAGCCGTTTACACCAGAAATACTATTAGAAAAAATTGCAAATGCAATAAATAATGCGTAACGTACCCCAGCAAAATCAGCAATTACATCGTACTCGTACATAATTTTTTACGCATCAACAAAAGGGAGGTTTATTTATGAAAAAAACAATTCTTATAGTGGACGATAACAATACAAATTTGCACACTGCTAGAGAAGCTCTGTCGGACGAATACAGGGTTGTTACACTAGATTCAGCTAACAAAATGTTCATATTTCTGGAAAAAGTTGAGCCAGATTTAATTTTGTTGGATATAGAAATGCCAGAAATTGACGGAATAAAAGCGTTAAAAATGCTAAAATCAGACGATCTGCACAAGGATATTCCAGTTATGTTTTTAACTGTTATGCGCAACCCCGCAATAGAGGCGCAGGCTTTTAATATGGGCGTTGTGGATTTTATAACTAAACCGTTTTCTAAACTGGTTTTGCTTAACAGGATAAAAAATCACCTTAATATAGGCGAACTTATCCGCAAAGATGTTATTCAGCGGCAAAACGAACAATTTGAACGCCAAGCAACTTTTTTCCGCCGCTTGAATAACGGCACAATTTCCGTGCTGGCAAACGTCATAGAAAGCCGCGACGAAGCCAAAATTGGGCACGTTGAACGAATATCCAATTATGCCGAAATTTTAGCCAACGCAATGTTTACCCACGAAAATTACTCGGATATGCGAAACCGCATATCTAATGTGGGTTCTTTTGTATCGGCTGCCAGATTGCACGATATTGGCAAAGTAGTTGTGCCAGAATCTGTGCTAAATAAACCAGGCGAACTAACGCCCGAAGAATTTGAACAAATAAAACATCACACAATAGCTGGCGAAAAAATAATCGACCAATTAATCAACGCAACGGGCAACGTGAATTTTTTGCATAACGCAAAAATTGTCGCACTTTCGCACCACGAACGCTGGGACGGCACGGGCTATCCCAACCAACTAGTTGGGCACAAAATTCCTGTGCAAGGCCGCATTATTGCCTTGGTGGACACCTACGATGCAATAACCTCGGAACGCCCATACAGATCCGCCGTTACCCACGAAAGAGCCGTCGAAATTATCATGGAAAGCAAAGGCACACAATTTGACCCAACTATAGCTGAAATATTTTACGAAATACATCACCAGTTTAGGACGATAAACGAAAGTTACGTTTAATACGTTTAAGAAAATAAATTATACCACTACTAAATCGGAACGGGCAAACGGACGGGCGGCTTTTTGTAGGGGCGACCGTCCCCTGCCTGTCCGCCGACGGCGGACCGACAGTTATTACAAAACAGAAAGGGGCAAAAATATTGTTTATAACAGTAAAAAACGAATTAGGGGCTGTTACCATCGATAAGGAAGTTTTGGCGAAAATAGCTGGGCTTGCCGCAATGGATTGCTATGGAATTGTTGGCATGGCGGCAAAAAATGTTAAGGACGGTTTGGTGTATCTGCTGAAAAAAGAACGTATAACAAAGGGCGTACGCCTATCCATGGATAAAACTAGCCTAAAAATAAACCTGCACATAATCGTAGAATACGGCACAAATATTACCGCAATAGCCGAAACGCTTAAAAGCAACGTTAAATACAAAGTTGAAGAACAATCGGGGCTATCCGTTGGTCAAGTTAATGTATTTATCGAGGGCGTTCGCATAAATAAACCGAAGAGGAGGCGAGGTTAGCTTGGCTTTAACCAATGTAAACAACAATATACGCATAGATGGCACAATATTAAGAAGAATGATAATCTGCGGCGCAAACAACGTAACACGCCACAGCACCGAACTAGATGCACTAAACGTTTTTCCTGTGCCAGACGGCGATACTGGGCTTAATATGTCGTATACCGTGCAAGCGGCAGCCCGTGAAACCGAAAAATTAACCACCCAAAATGTATACGACATAGCAAAAGCGGCATCTAACGGTGCTTTGCGAGGGGCCCGCGGAAATTCGGGCGTTATACTTTCGCAACTATTTAGAGGTTTCGCTAAGGGGCTAGAGGGCGTAACAACAGCAACGTGCAAAGATTTAACCCGTGCATTAACAGAATCCGCTAAAATGGCGTATCGTGCCGTTATGAAACCCAAAGAGGGCACTATTCTAACAATCGCAAAAGCACACGCAGAATACGCCAAAAACCACGCTGGCACTACTATCTCGGAGGGCTTGAAAGCCGTTATAAAAGGCGGCTATGTTGTGTTGGAGCAAACTCCGCAAATGCTGCCAGAACTAAAACACGCTGGCGTTGTGGATTCTGGCGGAAAAGGGCTTATTTACTTTATGGAGGGCGCGTTGGAGGGCTTGTTTGCCGAAACAACCCCAGCCGTGGAAACTATCGGTGCCGCCGCTAATCCGTCCGCCAGTCCGCCGCAAAACCACGCCGCAACCGCTTTCGCTACCGAAGATATAAAGTTTGGCTACTGTACCGAGTTTCTTATCGATGCCGAAAAACCGTTTTCCGACAAGGTTGAAAAAAATATTACCAAATTTTTAATGGCTCACGGCGATTCGGTGGTGGTTGTTTGCGATGACCTTATTATGAAGATTCACGTGCACACCAA
>JGI24700J35501_10930706_pt1 | contig 19347 bp, 21 predicted proteins | sample TergutTh196P1_FD_35501 | JGI IMG/M metagenome (IMG submission 35501)
CCGAAAAAGAAACCGAAACGGACGGCGAAAATCAAAAACCGCAAATGTAAATTTTGGCTTATCTATTTTTAGGAGGAAATTTTATGGAATTTTTTGAAGTGTTAGAACAAAGGTATTCGCACAAGGAGAAATTTTTGGCGGATTCTGTGCCGTTGGCGGATTTAGAAAAAATTGCAACGGCTGGGTTGCTTGCGCCGTCGGGCGTTAATCGGCAATCGGCACGGCTTATTATTTTGCCCGATAGGAAAATGCTGGATTTATTATGTGAAATTTCGGCAACGGCTGGGCTAGAAACCGCACCAGCGGCAATAGCAGTATTTACCGATAAAACCGTAACTCCGCCCGATAGAATGAACTTTGAAAAAGAGGATTATTCGGCGGCGGTGGAAAATATGCTGTTGGCGGCGGTTGCCTTAGGTTACGCATCTTTGTGGCTAGATAGCCCCTTTTTTGACCCGCAAAATGAGGAGAAAGCGAAAATAGTGCTGAATATTCCCGTTGACAAGTATAAATTGTGGGCAGTATTGCCCATTGGCAAACCTAGCGATAGCGGCTCGCGGCGGGATAAATTGCCGTTTGGCGAACGGGTTTCTTATGCAAAATATGGGTTGGGAAAATAAGGCTTGGCAAATGCAAAATTTTGTGATATAATTTCAGAATGACTATTTGGAAAGGTTGGTTTTATGAGTTATTACCCAGAAATGGCAGTTACAGGGCGACACAGGTTTTTGGCGACAAAATTTTTTGTTAAATTTTACAACTTGTTGCCCAAATCCTATGTAAGCAAAGGCGATTTAGATTTGGTGTATTACGGCAATTTACGTGAATACACCGCAAAATTGGTTGACATATCCGCCATTAAGGACGTGCAAACATTTCTAACGGAAGATATTTACCAACTACGCTCGGTGCAACCTGATTTAACCGTTTTTCACAAACAGCCGTACATTGAAAATTTCAACCAAACAAAAACGGCAGGTCGTCCCGATTTGGTGGTAGAAATATGGTCAGATGGCAACAGCGAAACGGTGCGTGCCGAAAAATTCAGCCTATATTCCTCATCGCCAGTAACGGAGCATTGGTACATTGACCAGCAAGACAACGAAGTAAAACGCTTTTTAGGCGAAACCGAATTGCCCTCGGTATTTTTGGGCGAAATAGCCACCACAAACGGCGGCGTAACCGTAGATTTAACTGATTTAGCACTTGATTAGCACTTAATTAGGAGGAAACGGCATGAAAAAATCAACAAAAATATCCATTTTAGCATCTGCGTTGGCGGCAATTTTGATAGTGCAAATAGCAATTTTTGCCTTTGACCGCAACGGTGCAGCGGCTGCCGAAAATACGACAAGCGGAAATCCGCACTTTTTTCTGGACAGCTTGCAGGAACGTGATGAAATTGTGTTGCAATATGCACAATTTGGCACAGAAACTATACTTGTAAATCCGCAAAACCCGCACGCCGACGATCTTTTGATAGAATTTATAGCGGAACACACAGGCGAAACCCTCGAAAACGCTCAACTTCAACTTGAAAATTGGCGAGAATTTGCCACCGAACCGCCAACCGAACGAGACGAGTTTGCACTAGAATATCTGCAATTTGGCACAGAAACTTTTCTTATAGCACCCGAAATGCCAGGCAACGCCGAACTTTTGGAGCAGTTTATAATAGAAAATACCGACATAAATTCAAGGTTAGCAGAATTATTCTCTGAACAATTTGGGCAGCATTCCGCTTTTGCACCGATTATTTGGGAGGGGCGTGTTTACAGCCACGAGTACATTCACGGCAATAGCAAAATTTGGGACGAACTTTTCGCAAGCGGCGCAGAATATGTTGACACTTGGAGTATGCAATCACGAGAATTTGACATAAATACAGGGTTTACTGTTCCGCCCAACGAACAAGCCCTTTTTAGGGAATACCGCCCGTCAAATTTGGGCGAACAAACAACTTGCCAACCAGGCGCACATATCGGTGAAATTATTTTTAACCCCGAAATTACCAAAAGTATAAGACTGGCTGGGTCTGACGTTTACGATTTGTCCGATTGGGCTGTTTTGCGGGCAACTAGAACGGGCGTTTGTTCGGCATCTGGCACGATTATAACCGAAACTGTTGAATTAACGTTTTTTGTCGGAGATTAAACGGTTGAAATTAATGCGAGTAGCGAAAGGGGTTTCCACATGAAAACGCAAACAAAAGCCAAAATCAAAAAAATTCTGCTAATATCTTTTGTAACTTTTTCAATGTTCGCATTTTTCGTGTTAATTGTGGATTCGTTGCAATTTTATTTGCGTGCAACGGGGATTCCCGTGGTGGACATACAAATCACGGAAACCGAGGTTGACACTTTTTTGTCAACCTTAAACGTGCCGCAATCCACACTGCAAGCCGCTGGATTTTACGAAAAATTCGCAATATATGCCGCTTTACAGGAATATCCCAACGCAACTTTTGCGTTTTCCACGCTTGAACACCCAAAAGGCACGGTTACTGTGCTTGGTGCAGATTGGGAAATTTTGCAAGGCGAAAATGTGCGACCAATAAATCTTGAGCAAATCCGCCAAGTTGGCGACATTTCCGATGAAGATTTATCATTTTCGTTAATGATATTTTCATTGAACGACCAATTTAACCGATTTGCGTTTTTCCCAACTTTTACGTGGCACAAAAACGCCAACATTACCAACGATATTTTCGGCTTTACTTTGGATAACTCGTGGCGGCACGATATTGGAAATGCCAGCATTACAGTAACAGGCAATTTCGGCAACTCTACCCAGACTTTGCGTTTTGACCACAGCGGCACTAGTTTTGGAGCAGAACTCGGCACGGCACACAGATTAAACGGCGTAAACGGTACGCAATTTCAAGGCACAGCCGCATTTTTCGCAAGCCCCACAGAAACCGCCGAAACCGCCAACCGCCGCATAACGCTATCTTACTCACAGGATAACTCTTTTTTCAATAGTAGGCAAATTCCTTTGGAAATGGCGAACGTGTTTTTTGCTCCGCAATCGCGCGTTGCCAATGCTCAACTGTTTGTAGAATGGTAGGAAAATTAATTTAATTGCCCTATTATCTTGACAAAAACAACAATCGTGGTACAATATAAAGCGGAACTGGAAGTGATACGAACGTGAACCGCAGAGAAACAAACGCAAAACCATTTGAACATTTGCCAATCCCTATGCAGTTGCGTTATGTTAAACGTATTGCTAGGAAATATGGTATTGACCTTACGGGGATTAGGATTAGGATAGATAGGGATCCTCATAATTTGAATTGGGACGTTACTGGCGAAGCTAACCCTAGCAGAATAGGCGATATAATACTATTGCCTAACGCATTTATAAGTGAAGAAATAGTAGCACGAACGCTATTCCACGAAAAAATACACATCGAACAGTTTAGACAATATGGTAGCGAATATGTGCAAAATAATCACGTCCGTTTTGAAAAAGAGGCATATACCGCTGAAACAGAACGATTTGAAAGGAGTTAAATCGCAAATGCCTAAAAAATACGAATGGCAAAATAAATGGAAAAACGTATACCACAGCATATACAACAAAAATATACCGAATAATTGCCCCTACTGCACAAGCGAGAATACAGATTACTGTTTTGTGTATATTTCTCCTGCAATAGACGGCGTAGTGCAGAACGGGTTTATAGAAGTGTGGTGTAACTCGTGCGGCGAGTTTGATAATATATCTTGCCGCAACGTAAAAGAACAAAACGATTTTCAAGTGTACACCCACGAACAATACGAAGTTCACAGGCAAAATAGGCAACGCCTAACCGAGCCAAATCGAAAACGAACGTTTCGGGTGGAGGGAATAGCACTATGAAAAATCGTAACAAATGGGACTCTAGTTATGTCTCGATAGCAACACATGGCACACCAGGAAAATGCCCTTTCTGTAATAGCGAAAATACAGATTATTTTAACTTGCTTGTAGGCGAAAAAAGTGGGTTTACAGAAATATTTTGCAAGGAATGTCATGCTTTTAATACCATGTCATTTCCGAGATTGCCAAAAAATCACGATTTCAAGATGTTTACATTGGAAGAATACAAAATCCATCAAAAAGAGAGAAGTTTGCGTTTAGGATTAGATTCAGCCGAGCCACAAAGCACCAACTTTACATTTACAGAACAACCCCAACCATTGCCACAACCTATAAACGCCTAAACAAGGCAAACTATTTTAGACCTAATCGCAAAAATGCAAAAGGAGTTAAATCGCAAATGCCTAAAAAATATGAATGGCAAAACAAGTGGGAAAACGTATACCACAGCATATACAACAAAAATATACCAAATAATTGCCCATATTGCACAAGCGGGAACACAGATTACTGTTTTGTGTATATTTCTCCCGCAATAGACGGCGTAGTGCAGAATGGGTTTATAGAAGTGTGGTGTAACTCGTGCGGCGAATTTGATAATACATCTTGCCGCAACGTAAAAGAAAAAAACGATTTCCAAGTTTACACCCACGAACAATACGAAGTTCATAGGCAAAATAGGCAACGCCTAGCCGAGCATAAAGAAACAAAACTACTACAAAAAGAGTGCATAAGGTTAGGGATTATATTGACAATTTTTGTAATTCTGCTAAAATAAATAATATGACGAATATAGATGACCGTAGTGCAGGCGGTTTAAGACGTAGCCCATTTACTACACTAAATTCCGAGGAAATTGAACATTTGCGGACTGAAATTAGGGCTATTGGGGCTGACGAGAGTGTGTTTTTGTTTAACGATGGTGACAGAACTGGATATACAGATAATGACGATATAATAAGTATTCGTTACGATGTTTTTCCAAACACAAATTCGACACACCCGCGAAATTTAATGAGCGAACGAGCAGTATTAGCCCATGAATATTATGGACACAGAGCCAACAGAGGAACAACTGTAACTAGCGGTAGTTGGAATGACGAATTTAGAGCAAGTTATTTAGCCGCCCGAAATGCCCCCAACTTATCTGACGAAGATAGACGATTTTTGGTTTTAGATGCAATAGAACGTGCAAGAGAAAGTGGAGTAACAATACGTTATAACGATTTTATGAGGAGGATTATTTATGCTTACTAAAATACCCGAAAAACACACAATGGAAGAATTTAAGCTGTTAGGGAGTGTCGCTGAAGATTTTGGGAGATTTGGCAAAACAAATCGTAAATGCTCACGTTGCGGAAATGATTTTGAATATTATAAAAACAGCAGTTCTTCCCAAACAAAATGCAAAACAACAGATTGCCTTGAAAGAATAAGCAGAGGAATTTGAATTTAATGAGAAAATTGAACGATTGGCGACTAGAAAAATATAACGCAACCGATACAACCCTCTTCGCCCCAAAAAAATTTCCGCAAACAAAAAAATAATCTTGACATTCCCCCAAAAAAAATATATATTAATATGTAGGTAAAAAATTTTAATAAAGGAGCAATTTTGTGAGAATTTTAGTGCTTGTCGCCATTTGGATTATGTTAAGGGAAGAAATAACTGTATTTGACCTAATTTTGGGGTCTGTTATTTCTGTTGCCTGCATGGCTTACAGCCACCGTTTTTTGCCTGTCAAAAAAATTGAAGATATTCTGCCGCTAAAGTTGTTTTTGTACCTGCTGCATCTTATAGGGCAGGCTTATGTTGCGGGGTTTCAAGTTATTAAGATGATACTTGTCGGCAACGTACGCGCAGATGTTGTTGCAACGCAAACTACACTAAAAAATGAATCTTTGCGGGTAATGCTGGTGGATTCTATTGCAATAACGCCAGGTAGCGTCCCGCTAGACCTTAGCGACGACATAATAACAGCCCTTATACTAAAATACAAAACCGACCCCCGCCAGGAAATAGACGACTCTGTAAAAGGCAACTTAGAGGTTGAACTGCTAAAGGCACAAAAATAGCGTGTTTTGCATACTAAACCAGAAAGGAGAGTAATGCAAACCGCATTACACATTAAAAATGTATATCGAATGGATTTTATGGCTTTTGTTTGCCTTTATGCTACTATACATAATTTACGCAATTAAAGGCCCGTCAATATGGGATAGATTGCTCGCAATGAGCGTTATATCTACCAAAATAATTATCATAATTATTTTTTTTGCCACCGTCAACGATACTTCCTATATGCTAGATTTCGCCATTATTTACGCATTGTTTGGCTTTATTGGCACAATTTTTATCGCATTGTTCCTATCAGAACGCAGCAAACGCAAAAAAGAGTGAAAACAGAGTAAAAACAGAGAGTAAAAACAGAATGAAAAAAACCAATTTAGAAAGTGGATAATATGAACGAATTTCAAATAATTTTGGGTAACATAATAATAACTATCGGCGTTATATTTATGATGTTTGGTGCTTTGGGCGTGTTTCGGTTCAAAACGTTTTACACACGTTTGTTAGCGGTTGCCAAAACGGACACAGTTGGTGCATTAACCATTATTATCGGGCTTATTGTGCGGCAGGGCTTTACGTTTTTTTCGGGAAAATTGGCTTTGCTTGCCATTATAATGCTAATGTTTAACCCGCTAGTATCGCACATTTTGGCACGGTCTGCCTATCTAAGCGGCTACCACGAAGACGAAGACGAAACTAGCGATAATGCAAAAATACCAGTAAAAGAGGGCGAAAAATGACACCAATACTTTTAGGCTTTTTGATTATTACAGGAATTTTTATTGTGCTAGAGCGGAACATTGCTAGAATCATAATTTATCTGGCAATATTTTCCCTGATTGCCTCGGTTTGCTATATGCTAATGGGTTCGCCCGATGTTGCTATGGCAGAGGCTATTGCTAGTGCTTTTACGGTAATCTTCTTTATAATATGCTTTGAAAAATATTTTAGCTTTACCGATGCAGTAATCGGAACTAGCGGAATTGCTGGCCGCCGCATTATTCCGCTAGTGTTTACGCTTGGCTTGTTTGGGCTAGTTATGTACTTTCGCCCCATTAGCTACGATACAATGTATTTGGGCGAACTGTACCTTGCTAACTTTACAACCGATGTCGGCGGCGAAAACCCCGTTACTGCCATATATTTAGGCTACCGAGTATACGACACCCTTTTTGAGGCACTTGTTGTTGTTGTTAGCGTGGTTGCCGCAATCCATTTATCGGCGTTTAGCGACGAAAAAGTTAAAACGGGGCAGCTTATCACAAAAGAAACCCACAGCGAAGTGCACGAATCTGGGCTGGCGGTTTACGCTATACAAATAATTTGCCCACTTATGCTACTGTACGGCGTTTACTTAGTGCTTAACGGGCATCTTACGCCAGGCGGCGGCTTTCAGGGCGGGCTTGCAATCGCATCTTTCTTTATATGCCGCTACATGATTTACAACGTAACCGACCTGCCTATCCGAAAAATTATCCGCATGGAAGAATTAGTTTTCGTTTCTATAACAATATTTGCGGTTTCTATTGTATTTTTGGGTGCTATGGCTTACTTGCCAGAGGATTTGTATCTTACTTTTCAAATTGGCTATATGCTGATTATGAACGGGCTGATAGGGCTGAAAGTAGCCTGCGGGTTTATTATTTTGTTCTATAGATACATTGTTATAGAACATGACGGGGTGTAATAAATGGACATGAATGTTACCGAAATAGTGGAAATACTAACACTAGTGCTATTTTTTGTGGGTTTTTATGGTCTTATAACAACCACAAATATTGTAAAATCAATAGTGTTTATCAGCCTTATAGAAACGGCTGTAGTGCTGTTTTTTTTGGGAATCGGCTACCAAATGGGCATCATGCCGCCAATAGGCACAGATTTAGATTACGCAAACGTTGCGGACCCGCTGCCGCAAGCCCTTATGATTACAGCGGTTGTAATTGGTCTAACTGGTACTGCCGTTAATATTGTTATGTTTATAACGATATTCCGAAAATACGGCACAGCTAGTTGGGAAAATCTTAAAAATAAGAATTCGGAGCAAGGTTTATGCTAATATATTTTGTAATAATACCTATAATAGTTGCGGTCTTTTTGTACCTGTTTCCGTTTCCAAGGTTGGCAAAAATTATCGCCCTTTTGGTGCAATTAGGCTTATTGATAGCTGTAACGTATCTTTTTTATATAACACGGCAAACCGAAGTTGTTACCGTTATTGGCCCGTACACCGAGGCTTTGGGGATTATCCTGCGAGCGGATTATTTATCGGCAGTTTTTGTTTTGCTGACGGCGTTTATTTTTTTAATGGTAACGCTGTACAGCTTTAATGATAAGATTAGCCGCCTTTTTTGGCTACTGTTGTTTATCTGGGAGGGCGTTATTATCGGCGTTTTCCTTACCAGCGACCTTTTTAACGTGTTTGTTCTTATGGAAGTTGCTACCCTTGTTGTTACTATTCTTATCATGTTCAACAAAGAAAAACGCTCTATGTACGACGGGCTTATTTACATTATGATAAATTTTGTGGGCATACAATTTTATTTGCTGGGATTGGGCTATTTATACCGCAATGTCGGTATTTTAGAGCTAAACGCCGTGGCGCAATCGGTCAGCTTGCTAGAAACCAGCCAGCTTGTTTTGCCGTACGCTTTTATTATGACATTTATTGGGCTAAAGTGTGCATTACTGCCGCTGTTTAGCTGGTTGCCAAAAGCACACAGCACGCCAGGTGCGTCGCCAGCTGTTTCTGCGTTGCTTTCGGGCTTGCATATTAAAACGGGCGTTTATTTGTTTTTGCGGTTTCAAATTGTGTTCCAAGGTATCGGCTTAGAATGGCTTTTTGTTGCTATTGGACTTGTAACCGCCGTTGTTGGCGTAATTATGGCAATATCGCAAAAAAATATTAAACGTATTTTGGCATACAGCACAATAGCCCAAGTTGGCTTGATTATTGCGGGTATAAGCCTTGGCAGCGTTTATAATTTTACGGGCGCGGTGTTTCATGTTGTCAACCATGCTTTGTTTAAGGCGGTGCTATTTTTGGCGGCGGGTATTATAGCCGATGCGTACGCCAGCAAAAACATAACCGAAATAAGGGGCGTATTAAAGCAGTTGCCCATTGTAGGTTTTGCGACCATTTTCGCAATTTTGGGAATTATCGGTATGCCTGGCTTTAACGGCAGCATATCAAAATATTTTTTAATGTACGAAGTTGGCTGGCTGCTTAACGCTATTATGGTGGCGATAAATTTTGGCACAATAACTGTGTTTGTTCGGTATGCAACAATATTTTTCGGCAAGCCCAAAACGCCGCTATTGCCCGAAAATTTAACGGCTTATCGGGATAAATTTAAGCAGTTTCCGATAGTAATATTAGCGGTGTTTTGCCTAATTTTCGGCGTTTTTGGCAACTCGGTTATATCGTTATTGTTTAACTGGGAGGCACAAATAGATATGCTAGGTTATTTGGAAAAATCGGCTATTTTTGCGGTTAGTTTGGCGGTCGGCTGGCTAGTTTACAGCAAATTACTAAAAGGCAGAATCCTATTAGACCGCATTAGCGAAATTGACCTAGGTTTTAGGGGAATGTGTGCCGCATTGGGTGTGTTTTTTGCAGTAATTTTATTGACTGTAGGATTTTTTGGCTAAATGTGATATAATTTAATGTGTAACGTACAAAAAGTTGCAAGCAAAAAAGGGATAAAAATAAAAAATAGCGAGGAGGTTGGCAACATTAATTTCAATCGCAAATTTCAATCGCAGAAATTAACGTTGCCAAAAAATATGGGATTTATGTACGAAACGCATATGCACACAATGGAAAGCAGCGGCTGCGGCAGAAATACCGCCGAAGAACAAGTATACGCCTACAAAGAACGTGGCTACACGGGCATAATTATTACCGATCATTTTATTAATGGTTATTCAACTTGTCCACGGTACGGCAATGTATCTTGGCGCGAAAAGGTTGGCTATGTAGTTGCGGGTTACTTGGCGGCAAAAGATGCTGGCGATAACGTTGGTTTGGACGTTTTTTTGGGCTGGGAATTTACCGTAAAAGGCTCCGACCTGCTAACTTATGGGCTAGATATTGCCTTTTTGCTGGATAACAAAGATATTGACAAACTAACAGTGCCGCAATATAGCAAAGTTGTCCGCAATAATGGCGGATTTTTGGCACAAGCACACCCATATCGTGATAAACCGTATATCGAACATAAATTTCCCGTAAAGCCCGAATTTATTGACGCTATCGAAGTTTACAACGCCTCCGACGAAATATACAGCACCAACAGAGCCAACGAAAAAGCCGATATGTTCGCTAAAAAGCACAATATGCCAATTCAAGCGGGCGGCGATTCGCACGGGGTAAACGATCCGCCTAGCGGAATAATACTTGCCAAAAAAGCCAAAAACATATACGATATAATCAACGCTATCAAAAACAAAGAGGTTTCGCTGATTATTTAGCCTTTTATCGTGGCATAACAAGGGGGTTTTTGCGTGAAAAACACAACAAGCTGGAAAAAAATTAAAATGTTTTTTGCCGTTCTTTTGTTTGTTTTATTTGGTATGATTGGATTTGTTGGCTTTGCAATAGTTTCTTCTTGTGCGGCGGAAAATATCTACGGGCCTCCGCCCGACGAACTTGTTGCAACTTTTTTGGATTATTTACAGGCTGGCGAGTATCTTGCGGCGGACTCGCTGGTTAGTGCCGAATCGCCCGTCTCGTTGCACGATGTGGAAGAGGAATATCGTGGTATTTTTCACAACCTTAGCTACAGCGATATTACCGCCACAATCAACGGCAGCCAAGCAACAGTCGCCGTTACAATAACCAACCTGGATTTTGCAATGCTTATGGATAACATTATGAACGAAGTTTTTCACTTGATTTTCACGGAAATCACAAGCGAAGAACTTACCGAAATAATCAACAACAGGCTTATAGAGAAACTTTCGGCAGACAGCGCCGAAACACCCGAAACATCAGCAACACCAGCAACACCAACAACACCAACAATAGAAAAATCCGTTACTGTTAATTTAACGGTAATTGAAAACTATTGGCACATTATCGTAGACGAACCTTTCGCAGATGCCATTACTGGCGGCTTGCTTTCGTTTGTGGCTTATGCACAGGGGTTTTCGTGATTTAATTAATATAGTACATAAAAATTGCCCACGAAATCACTAAAATCGCTAAAATTTCATAGAAAAGGAAAAAATATGGACGGAACATTTGATGTAGATGCAGTTGTAGAGCGGATTCTTTTTCGTAACGCCGAAAATGGCTATACCGTGGCAAAAATAACGGGACAAATAGATCACGAAGAGGACGAAGAATTTACTTGCGTGGGCTATATTCCCGAGATAAGTTTGGGCGAAAATTTGCTGATAACGGGTAAATGGGTAGATAACCCCAAATATGGCCCGCAAATTTCCATAATTTATGCCGAAAAAAACGTAAAAACCACCGCCGACAGCATGGAGAAATATTTAGCAAGCGGCATAATTAGCGGCGTAGGCAAGGCGATGGCAAAACGCATAGTAGCGGCTTTTGGCGAAAACACGTTCGTTATTATAGAAGAAACGCCCGAACGATTAACGGAAATTAACGGAATAACCCCTGCAAAAGCCGCCAATATAGCCGAAGTTTTCCACGAAAAACGGGATCAACGCAAAACAATGCTGATTTTGCAAGAATACGGCGTTTCGCCCACTTTTGCCATGAAAATTTATAACAAATACAAAGCCGCAACGCTCGCCATTATCAAAAATAACCCGTACAAACTAGCCGACGATATTGACGGTATTGGTTTCAAAAAAGCCGATAATATCGCCCAAACTATCGGCATTGGCTTCGATTCGCCCTTTCGGGTCGCCGCGGGGATAGTTCATTCGCTAGAAGTGGGTTTTGGTAGCGGTCATGTTTTTTTGCCGCAAAAAATGCTGATTAACGAGGCGGCAAAAATTTTGCAACTTGCCCCGCAAATAATAGAAAACACACTAAAGCAAATGCAAATAGACCAAACCATATATTGCGAGAAATTTCCCGAAGACGACGACACGGCGGTTTTTTTGAATTATTTTTATTACACCGAAATAAACGTTGCACGGCGGCTACACGATTTAGCTGAAGTTGTTCCGCAAAGCGAAAAGCAAGCTATTCGCACAATGGCGGAAGAATCCGCCAAAACTTTTGAAACCGAAACCGATTTGCAACTTTCTAAAGATCAATTTGATGCTATTATCGAAGCCAACCTTAACGGCGTTTTAATTATCACGGGCGGGCCTGGCACGGGCAAAACCACCACAATAAAAACTATGATACATCTTTTATCCAAACGGGGGCTAAAAATTGAACTCGCCGCACCAACAGGCCGTGCCGCCAAACGCATCGCCGAAACCACCAACCACGAGGCAAAAACAATCCACCGCTTACTAGAGCCAATGTTCTCGCTGGACAGCCGCCAAACATTCCAACGGGACGAAGACAATCCGCTGGAAACGGACGTGCTTATCGTGGACGAGGCATCTATGATAGATATTTTTTTAATGAACAGTTTGCTAAAAGCCTTAACGCCTGGCACTCGGCTTATTATGGTGGGCGATGTTGACCAACTGCCGCCTGTTGGGCCTGGCAACGTGCTAAAAGATATTATCGCCAGCGGCTGCATAAAAGTTGTACGGCTAACCGAGATATTCCGCCAAATGCAAGATAGTGCGATAATAATGAACGCTCACAAAATCAACAGCGGCAAATATCCCGCACTAAACGAGCGTAACAACGATTTTTTCTTTATAAAACGCACCGACCAGCAAAATGTAATAGCAGAAATATTAGACCTGGTCAGCGAGCGGCTGCCCAAATATATCAGCGGCAACAGCATGGACATACAAGTGCTAACGCCCATGCGAAAATCCAACTTGGGTGCGTTTCGCATTAATCAATTTTTGCAAAATCATCTTAATCCGCCAGCCGCCCACAAACGGGAAATGGAATACAGGCAAGTTATATTCCGTGAAAACGACAAAGTTATGCACATTAAAAATAATTACGAACTAGCATGGGAAATCAAAAATGCCGATAATACGCTCCACGAGGAGGGTAGCGGCGTTTTTAACGGCGATACGGGAAAAATTACCCAAATTACCAACAGTTCGCTTACCGTGCTGTTTGACGACAACAGGCAAGTTGTATACGATATTACCCAAATCAGCGAGCTAGAATTAGCATACGCAATAACCGTGCATAAATCGCAAGGTAGCGAATACGCCGCCGTGGTAATTCCAATACACAGCGGCCCCGATATGCTATTTAACCGCAATTTACTATACACCGCCGTTACAAGGGCAAAAAAACTGTGCGTAATAGTAGGTATCCCAGAAACGTTGCACAAAATGGTTGACAATAATCAGGAAGTGCTTAGGTATACGAGATTATCGCACAGAATACGGGCGGTTGGGGGGTGATGACCTGTTTGCGTATGTTTTTATTGAAATATTTGGAGGTTTTTTTTAGGGGCGGCAGAAAGGGAATGGAAAACGGGCGGCAGACAGGGAATGGAAAACGGGCGGCAGACAGGGAACAGGAAAACGGGCGGCAGACAGGGAATTGGAAAACGGGCGGCAGACAGGGAATTGGAAAACGGGCGACCGAGGACGGTCGCCCGAAATTCATCACGTTCTCGGTCGCCCGAAACTTACAACAACAGGCAGACCGCCCACAGCTTTATGCTAGTTCAACCTGCTATTACCAAAGTTAAAGAAATCAGTTGCGGCTTGTTGCGGCGTAAGTTGACCTAGTGCGACTAATTCAGTTATGCGTACTAGTTCGTCTATGATTTCAGCCGAACCCTCTGGGCGCGGCGGATTTACTGGCGTGGAGTTGTCGCCCATCCAAGATACAAATTCCGATTGCACTTGGTTTAGCACGGGGAGAGCGGGGTAAATGATGTTTGCAATTTCGGTGTTTGGAATAACGCCACGTTCCGCCATCATAATTTGGTGCGGACGAATATCGTTCAGCCAAAAATCGATTAGAGCGGCGGCATCGTCCACGTTTTCGCTTTGCGTGGTTATCGAGAGGAACATTGATGCTCTGCCAAAGTTGGAGACCGTTGGGTTAGTAGATGGATATGTAGTCATTGCCAACATTGTGCCGTCTGGTGCGGCATCTGACAGGGCGACTATCATGTTTGACCACACTGGCGAGTTCCAGGTGCGCAAATTCGGGTTGTCCATGTTTGGCGGGTAAACTAGCGGGTCTTGGGCTGTGCCGTCGCGGCCCGCCATGTCTTCGGGGCGGATATGCCAACCCTCTTCTATTCCCAAGGCTATTGTTTGGAAAAATTCCTCGTAATTAGCGGGAGTGCCGCCCATTCCGTTCGCCTCCAACATAACTACGCCTTGCGCCCGCAAGTGAATCTCCATTTGGTTTGCGGGATCGTTAAACGCCCAATTTGTCCGCACCCCCGAGAGTTCGTATATTTCTCGGCTTAAATCTATAAATTGCTGTAGCGTTATGTTTCTTGGTGCGGATAAGCCCAGTTGAACCAGCAAAGTGGCGTTATACACCATTGCTGTGGCGTTCATGCCTATTGGAATGGCGTAAATTCCAGCACCCATGCGGCCGCCCTCCACAACAGTTTGCGGGATATTTGCGGTGCTTATGCGGCCATCGTTGAACATTGGCAACAGGTCAACTAGTAAATCGTTTTCCCTAAATTCAAGCAAAGTTGACCAGTCCATTTGAATAACATCTGGTAAGTCGCCAGCAGGGGCTAACGTGCGGAGCATCGGCCAATAATCGCCCCAGCCCGCTTGCAATTCTTCCACAAAAACGCCGTCATGCTCTTCCATAAACAGGTTTAGCACAGCGGTCGTCTGCTCGTTACGGGTTGGGTTTCCCCACCAACCAAATACCATATCGGTATCGCCAGCACCGCAAGCCGTGAACAGGGCAGTCGTGAACAGAGCCATCATCGCCAAAATCAGTAATTTTTTCATAAAAAAACCCTTTCTTTTGATAAAAATAAATTATTTTGTTGCTTTTGAGTTTAGTATATAGAGAGATGTGGGAACTGTCAAGGGGTGTTGCCTACAAAAATTTTTGTGATGTTACAGAATTTTTTGTGCAAATTGCTGGTTGGTGTGGTTTTTGGCGGCAGTCGGATTGGTTAAAGTGTACATTTTTTAGAGGGGTTTGGAAGTTGCGGCTGAAAAATTTTGTTAATTGTGCTAATTGCTTGCTTTTGCCCAAAAAACGTGGTATTATTGTAAATAATGCAAAATCAACAGGAGGTTATTATGTTACACACAAAAAAATTATTTTTATTAGATATGGACGGCACAATCTACCTAGGAAACCGCCTTTTTGACTACAGTTTGGCGTTTTTGGATTATATAACGCAAATGGGGGCAAGTTATATTTTTATGACCAATAACTCGTCCAAAAATTCGCGGCAATATTTGCAAAAGTTGAATGGTATGAATATTCCTGCGACCGCCGCCAACCTTGTAACGTCAACCCATGCGACGGCGGATTACATATTAACGCATTACCAAAGTCAACCTGTTTACGTTTCTGGGACGGCGGCATTTAGGGAAGAATTAGCCGAATTGGGCGTAAATATTACCGAAAGCCTAACAACGCCAGTTGCCCTAGTTATGGGCTTTGACACCGAACTTACATTCCAAAAATTGGAAAATATGTGCATTTTGCTTAACCGAAACATAGGCTACATCGGCTCTAACCCAGACCCAACTTGCCCCACGGAATACGGCTATGTGCCAGATTGCGGCTCTGTTGCACAAATGTTGAAAAACGCCACCAAAAAAGAGCCAATTTTCATAGGAAAACCCATGCCAACCATAGCAGAAATGGCGTTAAAAAAGGCGGCGGCAAGCAAGGCGGAAACAATAATAATTGGCGACCGACTTTTTACCGATATAGCTTGCGGGATAGCCGCCGAAATAGACACAGCCCTTGTGCTAAGCGGCGAAAGCACCCGCAAAGACATGGAAACTAGCCCGCATATTCCCAAATACGTTTTTGAGGATTTGGGGGAAATGTTGGGGGAGTTAGTAAAAATCAGTAAAAGTCAGTAAAAATCAGTAAAATTATCGCCTAAATGTCAACCTCAATGATTGCCGTAAACTGAAAATTAAAATCCAGCCGCTCGGCGGTGGTTTTAGTGCTTTTATTTATCCTACAAACAAAAATCAGAGGTTTTTAAGTAAAACCCCTGATTTTTGTTTGTAGGATAGCAAAATTTCTTGGTTGACACTATTCTTCTAGCATTTCAACTTTTACTTCGCTCAAATATTCTGATATTCCGTAAAAAATTCTACCATCGTTCAAAAACACTCGTATTAAAACGTTTTCTTCTGTGTTTGGCAAATCTCCCCATATACCAAAAACTTCGGGATTTCCTTGCCTTACCCTAAAGCGAGCAACTTGAGCTTTGTGTTCTCCGCAAAATACTTCTACTCTAGCTACCATGCTTTGGGTAACAATCTTACCATTGAAATCTACATCAAATCGGTATGAAATACGCTTTGATTGATTTTGCGTTGCTCTTGTTTGTGTTTCCCCGTCTGTTTCATGGAGTGATATTGGCTGTGTTAGAGAAAGTTGCTGTATTGCTGGCGATTCTCTTTCGGGTTGGCTAGGGGAAATTGGTGGTTGTGCTGTAGGCGGTTCGTTGTCGTACACATATTCTTCCTCTTCCTCTTTCTCTTCAACTTCAGCAGCTGGTGGTGGTGCGAAATTTGGCGGTAAAGCTAAAATTGGTTGGTCTGGCGTTTGAATTGGCGGCTCAACTTCGGGTAGCGTTTGGTCTGGCGTTTGGATTGGCGGCTCAACTTCGGGTAGCGTTTGGTCTGGCGTTTGAATTGGCGGCTTAACTTCGGGTAACGTTTGGTCTGGCGTTTGGATTGGCGGCTCAACTTCGGGTAGCGTTTGGTCTGGCGTTTGGATTGGCGGCTCAACTTCGGGTAAATTTGGGTGCATTGGTGGGGCTAAAATTGGCGGCTCAATTTCTAAAAGCGGTGGTAATGGGTACACTATAATTGCATCTTCAACTTCTGGCAGAGTAAAATCCAAACTGTGATCTATATTAAAAGACACAAACGCCTCTCTCGGCGTTCCGCCCTGCCTACCTTGCAAATTATTTAGATGCCCTATGCTACTGTTTACGGAAAATGTCGCAGGAAACCTAAACCATTCTGGAGCAGTTAGCTGAACTTGGTGTTGGTTGTTAATTGTTTCTCCTAAGAATCTAACTTCAATATAAGGTGTGTTAAATTCTCCACTGCCCGTAACTTGCCATAAATTTGGGTTAGTTTGATAATCCAAGCCATCTGTTGGGGTGTATTCTAGCCGTACATTAGAAATCAATTCAACATATCTAGGGAATACTCTGACAGTTTGATTGCTAACAAATTGCGGTTGAAGGCGATGTTCCCAAAAGTTAGGCAGTATAATATTGGTGGCTGTGATGTTTTGGGGGAAATTATGCCCAGGCGCAGAAATTCCAAGCGTTAAAGTAGGTTGGGTTGCTGTTTCGGTTGCCACAGTAGATATAGAGTAAGTAGCAGGGTTTGGGTTAATTGCCGTCCAGTTTGGCGTATTGATGAGCTCTAAAGATTGCAACTGGCTGTTTTGCCGAGCATCAACTAATAAATTTGTGCCGCTCATTCTAGGATTAAAGAATACCCAACCTGCTATAGGTTGAATGTTTATGTTTGTATTTAATGTTAAATGAGGGTCGGCTGGGTTTGGCTGTATTGTGAAAGTATGTAAATCGCCGTTTAGAGTTCGTGTATATGTTATTCCGCCTGTTGCACCTGTCGGCAATACTGGAAATGATGTAATAGTTGCGTTTTGGCTAGAATTTATAGGTGCGGCTGGATTTAGGTTGATTGTTTGTACCGTTGCCGATTGCCGCATTTGGAAAGATACAGTAGAGCCGCTTATTGACAAACTATTGGGTATAAAATTCCAAGTAGCGGGCATAGTTGGAGTAAATGTTGTGTTTTGAAATCTGTCATTGTTTAGGTTGAATGTTACTGTTCTAATTCGATTTACGTTTGGTTGACTAACAGTTGCTGTTCTCGTGGGGGCATTTGTGTTTGGTGCTAGGGTTATTGTGGATTGATTGTTGGCGGCAGGAGCAGTTGACGAAAAATTAGTGCGGTATGTTCCAAAATTGGCTGTAACTGAGGTATTAGTTGTAGGCATTGTAAATTGTATTGAGTTTTGAGAGCCAAAATTGCCTAAATTGGGAGAAGTTGACCAACCTGAAACAAATTGCCCAGAAGGTATGTTTGCAGTTAAACTTATTTGAGAACCGATAGGTAAATGAGCAGAAGTGCGACCACCCACAGTAGCAGAAGGCAAAACACCTGATGTTGCCAAAAATGGACTAAACGTTAAATTAACATTCATAGATGCATTATTGGCATTAACCTGCCCCCTAGTTACGCTTTCAAAACGACCCACATTACTAAAACGCCTACCATCGGGAAGAGTTATCCAAAAATATACATCGGCTGTGTTAAGTCCTGGAAAATAAGCGAACAATTCATTATCAAAATCAAAACCCCAACTAAGAGTAACGGCAGAAGCACCAGCAGTTACAATAAAGTCCTCAGGAGGATTAAACCACCATTGCCTCAGTTCATTTGTTGACCAATTACCCATAGCTATCTCTATAATCGGGTTTGGAGGAAAATTTGCTCCCGTTATCGTTAAATTTGTATATATAGGACCTATGGTATTACGTGGCATAATCCACGGCTGAATAGTCGAATCTGAAACTATCGGCGTTGAGGGTTGAATAGCACTAGGTGTGGTAATGTTTAGTTGTGCAACTAAAGTTGGAATTTCTTGAGTTTGAATAGAAGACGGTGGTGTAGCTTGAATTCCACTAGGCGTAGTATTACTTAAATATGTGCCTAAAGTCGGAATTTCTTGGGCTTGAACATTTATCGGCTGTATATTAATTAAACCCAAAATTAAAATAAAGCACAAATACAAACTAAACTTCCTAATCATGTTTAGTTCTCCTTTCTAAAATAAATACTCTAAATTTTTTGCTTAAATGCTAGGCTTAAATCTTTGCTATTTTAGTGCATTTTAGCCATCGTCCCATTTTATAATAAAACTGTACAATTTATATTTTCCCCTTTCTTTCAATATTTTCAACAAAAAAATACAAGCCGCACATTTCCGCCAAAGCGAAAAAACAAGTTGACAGCTTGTATTAAATATTGTTTTTTTATGGATTGACAAAACAGCAGATTCTAGGCTCTGCTCTGCTCTGCTCTGCTCTGCTCTGCTCTGCTCTGCTCTGCTCTGCTCTGCTCTGCTCTGCTCTGCTCTGCTCTGCTCTGCTCTGCTC
>JGI24700J35501_10930705_pt1 | contig 19344 bp, 16 predicted proteins | sample TergutTh196P1_FD_35501 | JGI IMG/M metagenome (IMG submission 35501)
GGCTGTAATCTTTTTTCGCGGCCGGCAAAATTCCTGCGGTGGAAGGGGGGGGGGGCATATCGGCAACTATTCTCCTATCGTTAGCCGGCCGTAAACAAGCCCGTAACTTGCCATAATGTCGAAAGTGTTTTCGCCAAGAAATAGATACAGAATCTCGCCGGCTTTTTCGGCGATGTCAATGTCGGCAAACTCTTGCGGGAATAAAACCGTGCCAGCAAAGTAAGCGTTTATAAGCGCGTAGGTAATGTTCGTGCCAGCAAAATTAAACGCCGGCATCGAATAAACGCGCCCCTGCTGAACCGCCCGCAAAGATCGGAAAAAAGACGGGTTCACTTGGTATTCGTGGTTCACCAAATCCATGTTGCCCGGGTCTAAAAAAATGACATCGGGGTCCCAGATTATTATTTGTTCAAGATCGATTTCGATAAAACCCTCTGCCCCCGCTTCGTCGGCCACGTTGTAGGCGTTGATCGCCGCAAGCGGGCCGAAGTGGGAATAGGTGCCGGCCATGCCGCGCCTTCCGTTAAAGGTAACGGCGCCGGCGTAAACGCGCGGGCGGCCGTCTTCCGGTATTGCGAAAGTGCGCTGTCGCAAGTCCTCTTTGTAAGCGTCGATTGCGGAAAGAAGCTCCTCGCCGCGCGTCTGTGCGCCGACTGTTTCGGCAAACACACGCACTGCGGCGTAAAAGGATTCGTGCGCCAAGCCTGTCCTGTGCCGGACAGAAACAACGGGGATGCCCGTCTGCGCCTGAAGTTCGTCTGCGGCATCCCGTTCAAAGCCGGCGATAATGACATCGGGGGCAAGCATTACGATGGCTTCGGGGAAGGCGTTGTTGTTCCCGCTGCCGCCGCCCGCCCCGACAAGGGGCAGCGTCCTGAATCTTTCGTGGTGGACGGGGTTGTAATCCCTTAAAGCGGTAAGATTGCGCACGTTGTATTCCTCGCTGCCTGCAAGCATATCCATGACGTTCAAGTAAGCGGCAATGCGCGGAGCGCCGGGGCCTAGGGTGATAATCGTGCGGACTTCCAGGGGGATTCGCACCTGTCTGCCCCACACGTCGGTTATGACCCGGCTTTCGCCTTCGGCCAAACCGGCCCTATGCCCTGCTTGAGAGCAGGCGGAAAAAACGAGGGCGAAAGCTGAAAGGAGCGGAACCAAAAGTTTTTTTTTCATAAATGCCTCCGGGCAAAAAAAATGACGCTTATAAAAACGTTTTGCGCGACATCTGCCCCGCAAGACGCCTTCATGGCATCATTTTTTTGTTTTCGCCGGTTAGCCGGCCGCTCGGTTCTGTGAACGCCTTCTGGCATCCGTTAGTTAAAGACTAACGCGGCGCAGGGTTTTTGTCAAGAGGTAACTCACGGCGATTCTCAGATTGGCGAAGAAGAAAGGCTCACACAAAGGCACATCGAACCTTTGTGCCTTTATGTGAGCTTTCCGGGAGAATCCCCGTCTGCCCACTAGAAAACCGGCGGGATAAGTGTTATATTAGCAGAAGCGGAGGGGAAACGCGGGAACCTGTGAAAAGCCTTGGGGCAGGGTTCTTGCGGCAAACATATGAATTTAATAGAAGCAATCGTTTTGGGGTTCATCCAGGGCGTGTCGGAATTTTTGCCGGTGTCAAGTTCGGGGCATCTGCTTGTTTTCTACCATATATTCGGCATCACGACCGACGACCATCTCACCTTTCTTATCGTGCTGAACATGGGCAGCCTGCTCCCGCTTTTGTGGGTTTTCCGCCGCGACGTTCTGGCCATCGCCCGCAGGCCGCGGCAAAAGACAACGGCTCTGCTGGCCGTCGCCACCTTGCCCCTTGTAACCGTAACCTTGTTTTTTCAAGATTTCATAGAGGCCATGTTTCACCTTATGGACTTCCTGCCCGCAGGTTTTGTGCTTACAGGCGTAACCTTGCTGCTTTCGGACAGGCTGAAAAAAAGCGACAGAACTATTGAAGATATGCGCCTGATCGATGCCGCCTTAATCGGCCTGGCGCAGGCGGCTGCGGTTTTTCCGGGCATTTCCCGGTCGGGCAGCACGATAACGGCATCGCTGGCAAGGGGGCTGGACAGGGAAAGCGCGGCGAAGTTTTCGTTTTTAATGTCCGTGCCGGCGGCATTCGGGGCTATCGCCCTGCGGGTAAGCCATGTCGCAACCGGCAGAATCCTCCTTGACGACCTGAATTTTGCAAACCTTGGCGCAGGCTTTGTAACGGCGGCTATAACCGGCTACTTTTCGATAAACATCATGCTTGCCATTGTAAAAAAAGCCAAGCTGAAGTATTTCGCGCTGTACTATATATTCGCGCTGGTTGTTTTCATCTTGTTGTTCCTTTAGTCGCGGCTAAAGGCGCACCCCGTGATATTTATCCTTTGCGCTTGACGGCGTTTTATGATAAAATTATAGGGAAGGCCGGGTAAGCCGCTTTGCAAACGTAAAAGAGAGGAGAGAGCGTGTTCATCTACGATAACTATATTCACAACCTGTTGCGCCAGGCGGAACAAAGCGCCGAAAGCGCGTCGGCAGATACTGGCGCGGCAACTGATGCTGAAATAAAAAAAATAATCGAAAAAGCCGGCAGGCTGGAAGGCCTTTCCCACCGGGAAGTCGCCCAGCTTTTAATGTGCCGCGATCAAAAACACTTGGAGCTGATTTTCCAAACCGCCGCAAAAGTAAAAGCGGCCGTTTACGGGAACCGGGTCGTCATGTTCGCCCCGCTTTATGTCAGCGACTGGTGCGTGAACAAGTGCGCTTACTGCAACTACAACAGCCTGCACCAGTTCGGCCGTTCCCGGCTTACCCAAGAGCAAGTGCGCATGGAAGTAGAGGTGCTGGAAAAGATGGGACACAAGCGGCTCGCGCTTGAGGCAGGCCAAGACAGCGAAAACTGCCCCATCGAATATATCTTGGAATGCCTTGACACGATCTACAGCATGAAGACAGGCAAGGGCGCAATACGCCGGGTAAACGTCAACGTTGCGGCGACATCTGTCGAAGACTACAAAAAACTGAAAGCGGCGGGCATCGGCAGTTACATACTTTTTCAGGAAACATACCACCGCCCCACCTACGAGAAGGTGCATATCGCCGGGCCTAAAAAAGATTTCGACTACCACTTGACAGCCTTAGACCGGGCAATGGAAGCGGGGCTGGACGATGTCGGCGGCGGCGCTCTCTTCGGTTTGTACGATCCGTACTTCGAGGTTCTAGGTCTGATGTTGCATAACGAGCATCTGGAAAAAAATTACGGCGTGGGGTTTCACACCGTGTCCGTCCCGCGATTGTGCAAGGCGGACGGCGCTATTGCCGCCGGCTATCTTTACGCCCTAAGCGACGAGGTGTTCATGAAAATTACCGCCGTGTTGCGCTTGGCCATTCCCTTTACCGGCATCATCGTCTCCACAAGGGAAAGCTATGCGTTACGCAAAAAGCTTATCAATATTGGAGTGTCGCAAATAAGTGCCGGCTCTGTTACCAAAGTTGGCGGCTACAGCGCGGGGCTTGCGGCACAATCTGTGGCGCAGTTTGAAAAAAACGATAACAGCAAAATCGAAGACATTGCAAGCTGGCTTTTGGATGAAAACTTAATTCCAAGTTTTTGCACGGCCTGTTACCGCAGCGGGCGCACGGGCGGCAGGTTTATGGGGCTTGCAAAAACCGGTAAGATAAAAAATGTCTGCCAGCCCAACGCGCTTATGACTCTTTGGGAATACGCTATGGATTACGGCTCCAGCGATTTTGTGGAAAAAACCCGGGCGCTCATAAAAAGTGAGCTTGAAAATATTGGCGATGAAAAGATACGAGAGCTTACCGCCGGCAACATCGAGAAAATTCAAAACGGCCAAAGGGATTTATTTGTATGACAGGAGAATGCACGGTATGAAAGACACTCCGCGCGGTATGCTTAGGCACATCGCCATTTTTGGAAAAACAAATGCGGGAAAATCTACGCTTTTTAACCTGCTTACAGGGCAGGAAAATGCAATTGTTTCGGAAAAAGCCGGAACCACGACAGACCCTGTTGTAAAAAACATGGAACTTTTGCCCTTCGGCCCGGTGGTATTGATCGACACGGCAGGCCTTGACGACGCTTCGGAGCTTGGCGGCCAGCGGGTAAAGAAAACGCGAGCCTTCGCCCGCCGCGCCGACATCGGCATTTTTCTAAAAGAGATTGGCGAGGCGGGCGATTTCCCGGCTGACAGTTTTTTTACGGGCGAAAAAATACAGGCCTTTACAAAGTGCGATCTGGCCGACAGCCAAACGCTGGAAGCCGCAAAAAAACGCCACCCGGATGCTCTCTTCATTTCCAAGGGCAACAAGGGCGACATAGAAAGTTTCAAAAAAACGCTTGTCGAAAAACTTGCCGGCATGGGCGGCATCGAAGAAGATTCCCTTGTCGGCGATCTTGTCCCTCCGGGTGGCAGGGTTGTCATGGTCGTGCCTGTGGACAGCGGCGCGCCCAAGGGCCGGCTGATTCTCCCGCAGGTGCAGTTTCTGCGGGACTGTCTGGATCACGGAATAAAAACCTATGTAACAAGGGACAGCGAGTTGGAAGGCGCGCTTGCCGACATAGGCCGCATCGATCTTGTCGTAACGGATTCGCAAATCTTCGCCTTTGTCGATAAAACCGTTCCGGCCAACATTCCCCTTACATCTTTTTCCATGCTGCTTGCCCGGCAAAACGGCGATCTGCGCCAGCTTATAGACGGTCTAGGCGTTATAACAAGTTTGCAAGATGGCGATAAAATTCTTATGCTGGAAACCTGCACGCACAACCACAGCCACGAAGATATTGGCAAGGTAAAAATCCCCCGGCTTCTGGAAAAGTTTTGCGGCAAAAAACTTGAGTACGATTTTTACTCCGGCTACGATATGCCGGACGATTTAACGGGATACGCCTTGGCGATTTTGTGCGGCGGCTGTATGGTGAGCAAAAGGGAAATGTTATCCCGCCTGCGGCTGTTAAAGGAAAGCGGCATCCCGGCGACAAATTACGGGGTGGTTTTGGCCTACCTTAACGGGATTCTGGACAGGAGCAAAATTATTTTTGAACAAGGGGGCGCGTTATGAGCATAAATTCAATGGTAGAAAACTTGCGAAAAAACAAGGATTTGCCCGATGCCGATCTGAAAACACTAATAGAAAGTGCCGGGTGTGAAGCTGAAGTGGAAACCGCGCTTTTTTTGAACGCCGATGAAGTGCGCAAGGATTATTACGGAATCGATGTTTACATTCGCGGTTTGATCGAGTTTACAAATTACTGCGGGAATGACTGTTACTATTGCGGCATCCGTGCCGGCAATGGCAAGGCACAGCGTTACAGGCTTTCCACGGAAGAAATTTTGGCCTGCTGCAAAGAGGGTTACGAACTTGGCTTTCGCACTTTTGTTTTGCAAGGCGGCGAAGACGAGGCATTTTCCGACGGTATTATTTGCGACATTGTTTCGCAAATAAAAGCCCTGTATCCCGATTGCGCCGTAACGCTTTCTCTTGGGGAAAAATCCTACGATAGTTACAAGGCCTATTTTGACGCGGGTGCGAACCGTTACTTGCTGCGCCACGAGACGGCAAACGCGGAGCATTACCGCAGGCTGCACCCGGCGGATATGAGTTTGGAAAAACGCAAACAGTGTCTGTTTGACATTAAAGAAATCGGCTACGAGGTTGGCACGGGTTTTATGGTAGGCTCGCCTTACCAGACTACGGAGCATATAATCGAAGACCTTCGTTTTTTGCAAAAGCTGCAGCCGGACATGATTGGCATTGGCCCCTTTATTTCGCACCAAAGCACTCAGTTTCACGATTTTGAAAACGGCGCGTTGCACCTGTGTCTTAGGCTTTTGGCCATTCTGCGCCTGATGTTCCCCTACGCATTGATCCCCGCGACTACTGCGCTGGGGACTATTGCCGGCAATGGCCGCGAGCTTGGGCTTAAAGCCGGAGCAAATGTCGTTATGCCAAATCTTTCCCCGATCAAGTTCCGCAAGCAGTACGATTTATACGACGGGAAAATATGCACTGGCGATAAAGCGGCAAAATGCAGGGTCTGCATCGAAGGGAGAGTGGCGGCCGCCGGCTACAAAATCGTCGTGGATATTGGCGGCGTAAAGAGGGAAGGCGGCCGACCGGCTGGTAAATAACCGTTAGCCGTCATGTGCCAAACGTTCCCGGCCGGTGTAGATGTTTATGCGGTTTTCCCTGGCGAAACCGCATAGGGTTACGTTGCAACGCTCGGCCAGTTCCAAGGACGCGCTGGTCGGGGCGGCGCGGGAAACGACAACGGGCACGCGGGAGTAAACCACCTTGCTCATCATGTCGCTGGGAAGGCGGCCGCTGGTTAAAACAACGGAGCGATCCAAGGGGGTGCCGGCTTTCAAGGCCGCCCCTATGGTTTTGTCAAGGGCGTTGTGGCGGCCAATGTCTTCCATAAAATGCAGGAACTGGTTATCCGCAAGAATAGCGCATGAATGTACGGCCCCGGTATTTGCAAAAACCTCGCTTTTTTTCAAAAAAAGTTCCATCGCGCTTAAAATACCGGCCAAGGGAAAAACAGGGCCGTCCGGGATAGGGTCAGGGGACAGAGCGCATGACACCCGGAAATACTGAAAACACTGGCAAAAAAAACCGCCCGGTTCAGAGTCGCCATCATCGCCGGCGTTAGGTGAAAACGAAGTCTTAATACTGACTGTCTTGAGTTTAGCATCGACGGACATTTCCGCAATATCATCAATGCTGCGAATAATGCCGGAGCAATACAAATGCCCAATGGCAAGCTCTTCCAGATTTTGCGGCAGGACAATCAAGTCCGCCTTGCGCTGGCCGTTTACATCGATAAAAAGCCGGTGCTCAAGAATAACGGATTCCGCGCTTTCAGCGGCAACTCCGTCTTTCACTCGCAAAACTTTTATTTGTTTCACCGCTTCCATTGGACTCTCCCCATAATTTTTCTGAAAAAATGTGCCGGGGGCAATTGCCCCCGGCACATAACACATCATCTACAATTTTTCAAGCCTGCAAGTACAGATTTTCAGTTCAGGTATCAGCGACATCGGATCGCGCTCCGGGTTTGTAAGCGCGTTGGCAGGGCCGTCGGCAAAGTGAAATGGCATAAACACAACGCCCTTCCCTACCCTATCGGTAACCAAAGCATGGGTTTCAATAGAGGCGCGGCGGGAGGTAGCTCTGATTCTTTCGCCGTCAACAATGCCCAGCGCCTGCGCGTCCGCCGGATTAATCTCGATAATCGACCGTCCGGATTTTTTGTTAAGCCCTTCGACTTTGCCCGACAAAGTTCTTGTATGAAAGTGATACAGCAAACGTCCGGTTGTAAGCGTCAATGGATACTCATGATCCGGATGTTCCTTCGGCTCGGTGTGGTGGATTTGCATAAATGTAGCTTTTCCGCCAGCGCGTGAAAACTGCGCCTTGTGAAGAACAGGCGTTCCGGGGTGATCCTTTGTGGGACAGGGCCAGTGCAAACCGTTTATGTCTTCCAGTCTGTCGTAGTCCATGCCGCCGTACTGCGGCGTAACGGATGCAATCTCGTCGAATACCTGTCGTGGCGAACTGAACTTGTTCACATAACCCAGGCGCTTGGATATTTCGCTGATGATCTCCCAGTCCACTTTCGCGCTTCCCGGCGGCTCGATCGCTTTTCTTACACGCTGGACACGGCGCTCGGTGTTGGTAATTGTCCCGTCTTTTTCGGCGAATCCTGCGGCCGGTAAAACAACATCGGCAAGCTCTGCAGTCTCGGTAAGAAAGATGTCCTGAACAATCAAGAAATCGAGCTTTTTAAGTTGCTCCCGGCGCATGAACACATCCGCATCGGCAAGAAGAAGGTTTTCGCCCATAAAGTACGCAACCTTTATTTCCTCGCCAAAATGGTCGGACATATTTGTAAGCGTAAAACCAGGCGTAGGCGATAAGTTTTCAACGCCCCATGCCTTTTCAAACTTTGCTTTTGCGTCGGGGTTTGCAACTTGCTGATAACCGGGGTAAACAGTAGTAAGCACGCCTACGTCGCAGGTTCCCTGCACATTGTTCTGCCCGCGCAGCGGGTTTATGCCGCAGGAATCCTTGCCGACCTTTCCCGCGCCAAGGGCAAGGTTCGACAATGACATAACGCCGTGTGTTCCGTTTGCGAACTGCGTTACGCCCATTGAATAGAATATAGCCGCCGTATTCGCTTTCGCAAACATTATTGCGGCTTTTCGCAGTTCCCCGGCATCTATGCCGCAAATTTCGGCAACTTTTTCGGCAGGATATTCCTTTATCACATCTCTGATGCTGTCGAAATTTTCCGTTCTTTCTTTGATGTAGTCTTCTGCCAAAAGGCCTTCTTCCATGATGATGTTAAGCATTCCGTTATACAAAGCAATATTGGTTCCCGGCCTAATTTGAAGAAATATTTCCGCATTGTCAACAAGCCCGATCCTTCTAGGGTCGGCGACAATTATTTTCGCGCCGCGCAACCAAGCCTGCCTTATGTTCGCACCGATAACCGGGTGCGCTTCGGTTGTGTTTGAACCTGTTACAAAAATAACTTCGGTGTCAAGAATTCCTTTTATCGTGTTCGTCATAGCACCGCTACCCAACGTTGTCGCCAGACCGACGACTGAGGGAGCGTGTCAGAGACGCGCGCAGAAATCGACATTGTTAGTGCCGATCGCCGCGCGGAACATTTTTTGAAAAGCGTAGTTATCCTCGTTTGAACATTTTGCCGATCCTATCCCCATAATTGAGTTCGGGCCGTGGTTCTTTTTTGCTTCAAGAATTTTTGACGTGATAAGGCTGTAGGCCTCTTCCCATGACGCTTCTGTAAGAACACCGTCCTTGCGGATAAGCGGTGTTTTTAACCTGTCGGGATGCTCCATGAACTTTAAGCCGAACCTGCCCTTTACGCATAACAAGCCCCGGTTAGCGCCGCCATTGGCCGGCTCAACATCGATAACCTTTCCGTTTTTCACGATTAGATACACGGAGCATCCTACGCCGCAGTAATTGCACACGGTTAAAACCTTTTCCGCGCCAATGAGAGACTGCTTCCTTTTCGGAATAAGCGCGCCTGTGGGGCAGTTGGAAACGCAGTTCCCGCAGGATACACAGGTGGACGCTTCGATTTCCTTTTTTGCGGCGGTACTTACAACGGACGTGAAACCGCGTCCGTTAAGGGCTATCGCGCCGTTGCACTGGAGATAGTTGCATGCTCGTACACAGCGCCTGCAAAGAATGCACTTGTTCCTGTCGATATCAAAGAAGGGATTTGACGAATCCACTTCGTATTTATTGATTTTGCCCTGATATTTTGACATTTCCACGCCGTACTCTTCGCAATACTGGTGCAGTTTGCATTGCCCCATTTTTTTGCATTTAAAGCAAGAAATTTGATGTGTCGAAAGCACCAAATCCAGAACTTCACGCCGTATGTTTTTTACTTTTTCCGTGTGCGTGTGTACCGCTATGCCTTCTCTTGCAAGGGCAGAACAGGAAGGCTCCAAATTCCGCGAGCCTTCGACCTCTACATAGCACATACGGCAAGAGCCTTCCGGGTGAAGCTCGTCCATATAACACAATGCCGGCACATCAATATTATTCTGTATGCATGCCTGCAAAATGGTTGTACCGTCATTCGCTTCTATGCTGGTACCGTTGACGGTTAACTTTATTGTTTTACTCATGTTACACCTCAATATTTTGGTTGAAGACCCGCACAGGGTCTTTAGTCTCAGGATTTTACAATTGCTTTTTTAGGGCAAGCCTGCACGCAACTGTCGCATTTTATGCAAATGCTTTTGTCTATGGAATGTTTTTCCTTTACTTTGCCGGTTATGGCTTTTACAGGGCAGTCCTTTAAGCATTTTGTGCATCCAATGCAAGCATCGGTTATTTCATAGCTTATAAGCTGCGTACATTCCCCAGCGATACATTTTTTGTCTCTAACATGCGCCTCGTATTCATCCCTAAAGTAACGCAATGTAGTTTTTACGGGGTTGGGAGAAGTTTGCCCCAACGCACAGGCCGAAGATGTCGAGATCATCTGCGACAACTCTTCGAGCGTATCAATGTCCTTCATTGACCCTCTACCTTCCGTTATTTTTCGCAGAAGTTCGTAAATCCTTACAAGGCCGATCCTGCACGGTGCACATTTCCCGCAGGATTCTTCCACCATGAACTCCATGAAAAATTTGGCAAGGGCGACCATACACTTGCTGTCGTCCATTACGATAAGCCCGCCGGATCCCATCATGGAGCCTATTTCTTTTAGGGACTCGTAATCGATGATTGTGTCTATGTGCTGCAAGGGTATGCAACCACCTGAGGGGCCGCCTGTTTGCGCGGCTTTGAACTGTCGTCCGTCCGGTATGCCGCCGCCTATGTCATAGACTATTTCCCTCAAGGTTATACCCATAGGAACTTCCACAAGGCCGATATTGTTTACATTACCACCCAGCGCGAATACTTTTGTGCCGGGCGATCCTTTTGTACCCATTGCACTGAACCACTGCGGGCCTTGCAGAATTATTTGACATATGTTTGCAAATGTTTCCACATTGTTTATAAGCGTGGGGCAGCCGTTAAGTCCGCTTACCGCCGGGAAGGGCGGGCGCACTCTTGGCGAGCCTTGTTTGCCTTCTATGGAATTGATCAGTGCGGTTTCTTCCCCGCAGACAAATGCCCCTGCGCCCCTTCTTATTAATATGTCAAAGTCGAAACCGGATTTCAAAATGTTTTTTCCTAAGAACCCGCGTTCCATTGCCTGCTCCAGCGCTATTTTAAGCCTGTCTATTGCAAGCGGGTATTCCGCCCTTACATAAATGTACCCGGTATTCGCTCCTATGGTATAGCCGGCTATTGTCATGGCCTCTATCACAGAGAAAGGATCGCCTTCCAGTATGCTTCTGTCCATGAATGCCCCGGGGTCGCCTTCGTCCGCATTGCAAATGACATACTTTTGTTTGCCGGGGGCGTTCTTTGCAAATTCCCATTTTTGCCCTGTGGGAAAGCCGCCGCCGCCGCGCCCGCGCAAGCCTGATTTTTTGACAATGTCGATTATTTCATCTTGCGAGGTACCGGCAAGTATTTTTTCCAAAGCCTTGTAGCCGGAGCTTTCCAAATAGCTGTCAATACTTTCGGGGTCTGTTACGCCGCATCTTGCAAGCGCGACTCTTTTTTGCTTACCGTAAAATTGCGCGTCAAACAATTTCACAGGCACACCGTTTTCTTTATAAAGCAAGCTGATCACAGGTTGACCGTTTTCAACGTGCTGGCTCACTATTGTCTCCACATCTTCAGGTTTTACTTTTGTGTAGAAACAACCGTCAGGCTCAGTTACCACAACGGGTCCCATAGAGCATAGTCCGAAGCATCCGGTTTTTATAAGTTTTACATCGTTTAGCTTGCGGTCGCTCAAATCTTTTACAAAATTGCCATAAATAGCGAGAGCTTCACTAGATGTACAACCTGTACCGGCGCAAACATAAATTTGTTTGCAGTTGCTTTTCATATCAACCTCCTTAAAAATCGGCTAAGCCCGCCATAGACGGTACATACGCCTCTTGCCTTATCCAAAAATCTTGATTTTTGGATTGGATTCAATTTCCGGCTCATTTTCTATAGGCCTCCAACAAATTCGCTATGTCTTTTTTTTCCAAATTGCCATGCACGTCTTTGTTTACCGTAATTGCCGGCGCTAAAGCGCAGGCACCAATGCAGCGTCCGGAAGAAAGCGTAAACAGCCCGTCCGGTGTCGTTTGATGATCAGATATTTTAAGCTGTTTTTTCAGTTCGTCCAAAAGTCCGACAGCACCTTTCACATAACATGCAGTGCCCAAGCACACTGAAATTTCATACTTGCCTTTTTTTTCTGTTGTAAAGCGAGCATAAAACGTAGAAACTTCGTAAACCCTAGATGCGGGGATGCGAAGCTCCTTCGCTATAAACTGTTGGGCTTCATCCGGCAAATAGCCGATTCCCTCCTGCACCCTGTGCAGGACTTCTACAAGAGATTGCGGGCCTTCCTTGCAGTTTTTTATAATTTCAAACGCATCTTGTCTTTCTTGCTCTGTAATCATATACTCTCCTGTCTATTTTGATGTGCGAAGAATACCCTCGCAAAATTCAGCAGATGCCATGCTCCGATCCATTTGTATCGAAGCTCGTTGCAAAATTGTCGAACATAATGTCCGCGTTTTGCAAGTACCTTTAATGAACATCCTCCTTAAATTAAAATACGCTGCGGTTTTTTGCTATTTACCGCTTACGACAAGCAACGCCTATCGCTCTTTGCTAATTCCGCTAGCCTGTTTTACAAGCTAATGCTTTCTTATTCAACATGATGCTATTGTATGGACTTGACAAACCCAATGTTAAACCGCCCTTGGGGGGTACTTCCCGGCTTTATCGAAAGAGCGAATAAGAGGTATCATAACAAGGCATACCAATCCGGCTGCAAGCCCATTGTTGTAAAGGTTCATCCCCTTGTGGAATGGCGCAACATATAGAACAAAAACAAAGTGAACCAAACCGATTAATAACGCCCACCTCCAGCCAAAATACTTAGCCATTGGCGACAAACAGGTTCCCCAGAAAGCAGATGACCATATAACGTCTTGGGTAGAAAAATAATGTAACAAGGTCATGTGGCCAAGAAAGCCGGGCGCAAGCAGAAATCTTCCAATAGCACCCAGTATAACCCCCGATATAATTGCGGCGCAGTTGGCAACAGCCTTGCCAAACCCTCCCCAGCCTATCATCGATATAATTGCTCCAATAATTGGCGCGTTCAAATGCACCTGGAAAATCAAAATTAAAGTTAGCGACATCAGCGCCAAACAACCCATTGCCATAAATGTAGGACCGGAGCCGTACTTTGCATAGAAAAGATTGTCGTCCGCTTTCATATAGAGGATTTCTGGAAGTTTGTAAGAGCGCCGCCCGCCGGCTAGTAAACTCATAACAAAAAAGAAAACGACTACCAACACTAGGTATATGATTAACTTTGTGTTGAAGTAATCGCTCGCGCCAAACGCGTCATAAATTGAATACCCCTGTTTATAATCCGTGCCGGGGCCGAAACGCTCTATGCCTACCGCGCTGTAACCGGCGGCTATAACCATTGAAATAAGCCCGGCGCCCCATCCTATATTATACAGATTAAGCCCCTCGTGGCTCTTCTTTATAAAAGCCCCCATGCTGTTTATTACAAACCCGACAAAAAGCCCCAGACTTACACCCAATATTACCGCGCCGCTTGTACCTATTGCCGCTACAATTTCCGGAATATGGATAGGCGAGTTTACTACAGGTGCCAAACAAGTGGAAAAACCTGCCAGTGTTACATGATTTTTGAACGGCTCTTTTTTGTAAAGGCTGTAAATGTATGCCCCAAGCAAAATGGGAAACATATTTATAGGGTTTTTCCCCAATAGGGCAAAGCCCATAACTAAACCCAGCACCCCCATTTGGGGGCCGCCCAAAGGCAGTTTGGCAAACTTAAAAGCGCCCAAAACCAAAAGCACGGACATGGCTGAGTTTAAAAACGTGGCCCCAACACCCGCTATTGCAAAATAGTCATGCAAAAGCACAGAAGGGCTCCTGTAAATGGCTATAAGCCCTTCTATAACCGACATAAAAGCATAGCTTCCATGCTCAATGATTGCAACAATAATACCATATACGACAGTGAATACGACAAACAGACCCCATACAAAATTTGCTGTATAGCGTTCCTTTATGACATTGCTTTCCGACATAAACCGACTCCTTTTTGTGAAGATAAAGCATGATGTAATTTTTAGTTTGTCATGTTTAAAACCATGACTTGACTCGCCGCCAGCGAAATATTTTTCCTACAAACTCCCCCTTAATATAAAGTATGCACCGCATCGTAATTTCCTGTAGTGATTTTTATCACTGTTTGCAAAAATATTTCGCTTTTTTATTGAATATCCGCCCAAATGAACGGCTAATTCACTTACAGGTGTAACCCGGCTATATAAACGGGGGGAGGGGGGACTACGCTATTGCTACACTTAGCCATTTTTTGTGTCCAAAACACTGTTCCCCCCTTCCTTCGAGTTTTAGAGTCGGCAGTATCACCTTTATTGAAGGTTTAGCACATTTCGCAAAAGTTGTCAAGTTGTTTTTGCAATTTTTTTAACATTTCCCGTGTCCAAAAGACACCGGCAGCCGGCAAGGTCAGAATAAAAACAAGCATCTTTTCCACAAGCCTCCCTCAAAAAATAGCAAGGGGCAAAGCAAATGTCCCCTTTCGTCAAGTTTGGAGCACAAAGCAAAAAACTGTCGTTGTAAAAACAACGAAAATACGATTTTTTTCGCTTTTTATGAAGAAAAACCACACGGAGTGATAAAGGCACAAAGGAGATTTTAAACTCCGTGCTTTTGTGTGAGTTAAATTGAGAGTAATTCAGGGAGCCTGACCATTCGTTTGACGTGGGATCACACGCTTTCAAACAAATCGAAGAAGCCGGGGTAGGTAACAGCCACGCATTGCGCCCCGTCAATTTCCACCGGTGTTTGTGCGCCCAGGGCGGCTGCGGCAAGGGCCATCGCGATGCGGTGGTCGCCATGGCTGTCAACAAGGCAGGAGCCGCCCGCCGGGGAAACGGCGGCAAGGCCGCCGCGCCCGTGGATTACAAGCCCGTCGCTTTTTTCCGTGCAGTTTACCCCAAGCTGTGCCAGCCCCTGCGCCATTGCCGCGATCCTGTCCGTCTCTTTTATGCGGGCGTGGGCGACATTTGTAAGGACAGTGTCCCCACGGGCATAGGCCGCCACAGCCGCCGCCGCCGGGAGCAAGTCGGGAGTAGCGTTTAAGTCGAAAATGCCGCCGGCAAGCGACCCTCCGCTTCGGCTGACAGTTACCGCATGGCCGCCCTCCGGGGCCTGCTCCCATTTTACATAACAGCCCATTTTTTCAAGAATGTCAAAAAAGGCTTTATCGCCTTGACTGTCCTTCGGATCAAGCCCAAGGATTGTAACAGGGGAGCCGCCTATCGCCGCCGCCGCCGCTGGAAAAGCCGCCGATGAAAAATCCCCCGGCACCGATGCCGAAAAAGCCTTCCACACGCCGCCGCCCGGAATTACAAAACGCGAAAAGTCCGGATCGCTTTCGTATGAAATACCGTGCGATTTTAAGTAGGAAAGCGTCATTTCGATATACGGCCTTTCGTTCAATAGAGGGATTTCGATTTCCGTAACGGAGCCGGCCTTGGCAAGAGGGGCGGCCAGAAGCAGGGCGGAAAGATACTGGCTTGTCGGGCATGGCAGACGCGCTTTGCCGCCCTTGTAGGGGCCGGCAACCGTAATCGGCAGACAGCCGGCATTGCCGCTAACCTGAACGCCAAGGGAGGCAAGCGCGTCCAACAGCGGCCCCGCGCTGCGGGCCTGGGTTTGCCTGTCTCCGGTAAAGACAAAGCGGCGCGGCTGAAGGGCGGCGGCGGCGATGGCGAAAAAAAGAGTCGTGCCGGAGTTGCCAACATCCAGCAGCCCCTCCCCCCCTGCCCCCGGCGGCAGAACTCCGCCTTGAATTTCCAAGCGGACAAGTTTTTTGCCGTTTTTATCCGGCGGGTTGGGGCTTAGGGGATCGTGCGCACGGTGTTCCGTTATTTGCGCACCCAGCCCCCGGCAGACGGCTATGCAAGAAGCCGTATCCAGGGAGTCAAGCGGGTGGATTATTTCGCAAGGAGCCTCTGCAAGGGAGGCGATTATTATCTGTCTTATCGTGTGGGATTTCGATGCCGGGATTCGGACAATGGGGGTGAACCCTCGGTTAAACCCTCCAGCCCCCCCCTTGGGGTAAACGGTAACTCGCATAGGCTAAAAAACGAACACCCAGAAGATGCTGGTAATGATTCCCATAACGGGGATGGAAAGCCCGCTCATCGCCGCCTGGGTTTCGCCAAGCTGAATGGCTGTCGCAGTGCCCAAAGCGTGCCCCGATGCCCCCATCGCGATTCCTGTGGCAATGGGGTCTTTCAGCTTGAAGATTTTGATAAAAACGGGCGCAAAGGCCGCGCTTACAATCCCGGTTAAAACAACCATGGAAACGGTAAGGTCGGCAAGCCCCCCGCTGTTTTCCGACAGCTCCATAGCAATAGCCGATGTTACCGACTTTGGCAGGATCGACACGAGAATTAAATCGTCAAGGCCGAACAATCTTGAAAAAAAATAAACGCTTAACAATGAGGTTCCCGAGCCGGCAATGCAGCCGCCCAGTATTGGAATAATGTTTGCTTTAAGCTCCTCCCGCTGGCGGTAAATTTTAAGCGCAAGAATTATCGTAACAGGCCCCATGAACATCATTACGACATTTCCCCCGGTCATGTACTGCTCAAGGCTAAGTGGGGTAAAAAGAACGATCATAATTATCAAAATGCTTGCGACTATCATGGGCAGAGCCAAAAAGGCCGGCACAAATTTTCTGGCAAGAAAGCCGGCTGCATAACAGGCGATTGTGATAATAATGCCCAGCATGGGCATATAAAAAATCTGCTCCATCATTTTTCCCGTTTCTCCGAAACGCTTTTCTCCGAAACGCGTTTTTGCAAAACGTGTTTTTGTAAAACGCGCAAGGCCCGCACGGTTCCGTAGCTGGCAAAAAAAGTGATAAAGGTGCAGACCACGGCGATAAAAACAAGCTGCCAAAGCACGGGCAAAACCAAGTGAAAGTTTTGAATAACAGCGGCCACTGCTGGCAAAAAGAAAAATGCCATTATCCCGCTTAAAAAATCGGAGCATTCCGCTATGTGCCGGGGTTTAAGCGCTTTTATCCCAAGGGCGGCGAACAAAAAAAGCATTCCCATAACGCTGGCCGGCAAGCCTGCCGGAAAAAAGCGGGCAAAGATTTCCCCTGCCAGGGCAAACACCAAAATTATTCCCAACTGGTTCATTAAACGCATATTTTCCCTTACTGCCGCCCCTGCGTGTAAATGTCATCCCAGCGGTTTTGGATAAAGGCGGCGGTGGCCGTGGCGTTTTGCCTGCCCTCGAAAAAGGCGTAAAGCTCGTCCCGGATGCTTTCTTCAAACTCGTCCGCCAACGCGCTTCTTGAAAAGCCGTAAACAATCTGCGACGATTCAAAAATATCCCAAGCGCGCAAATAGTTAAAGTCGCCGGCTATGTGCTGGCCAAAGGCAAAACCCGCAGGCGAGCCTGGGATAACGCCCGGCACCGCTTCCAGCCTGTTTGCGATAAACTGGTTTTTCTCGGCAAGAAAGGCGATAAAATCCCGCGCCGCCTCTATGCTTTCGCTTTCCGCCCTGATTCCGGCGTATATATAGGAAAGTTCTATGCCGCTTCTGGCCAAACCGCCCGCGCCCGCCACGGCGATGCCCGGTATCGATGTAAAGCCGAAAGTGTCGCCGCCCATTTTTTCGCGCAAAAAGGGAATCTCGCGCGTGGAGGCGATCATCATGGCGACCCTGCCTTGGGCGAAGTCTTCCAGCATTTCCGCGCCTGTTTTGGTAAAAATATGCGGCGACATAACCCCTTCCCGATACAGTTCCCGCAGGAAAAACAAAACGCTTACCGTTACCGGCGAATTGATGACAGGCCGCGCCTCGTGGCTAAGGGAGGCTCCTCTTTCAAAGTTCCAAAAATTGCCGCCGGCCGCCCATATCCACGAAAAAATGTCTCTGGAAAGCGAGTCCCGGTCTTGGGGGTTCAAGGCCATTGCAAAACCCGCCGCGCCTGTGCCGCTTGTGCTTCGCGCCCAGGTAACGAACTCCGTCGCGCTCCTTGGGGGGCGGTCAAAGCCGGCGGCTCGCAGAACGTCAATATTGTAAAAAAGCATATCCATGTGGGAAACAAGGGGGATGACCAGCGGCTCCGCGCCCAGTTCCCCGCTGTGGATAAGCTGTTGCAGTTCGCTGCCCGCAAAAAGCAGGACATCGGCCTCTTCGTCTGTAAAACGTATCTGCAAGCCGGGATGCTGTTCTAAAAATTCCAGCGCGAGCGCGTTGGCGGTTTCGTCGCCCAGCAGTTTTTTGTAGCGGGTGGAAACGAGAAGCTCGGCGAGCGCGCTTTCCCGGCTTTCGGGGAGCAGGTTTGTGGCTAAAAAGAGCGCGAGCAAAACAACGCCGACTGCCAAAAGGAAACGGTCAATGCGCGATGACAGCGGCTTTTCTTTTTTTCTGCGGTATCTGTACATTTTTACCCCTACCTCTGTATTAAAGCATAAAATCAGGAGATTGGGAAGCTCCGCACGCAGAGCAAAATGATAAAAGGCTCCCCATTTATGTTCGGCTGCTTGCGCCCCAAATTCGATTGAATTTTGGGGGCTTTTTTTGAGGGGCAACTCTGTGATATACTTACGGCAGGAAATTTCGGACGTTAGTCCGCACGCAAGGAGAAAAGCCGTGGGTTTGTTACCGATAGACATTGACATTCTGCCCCCTTCAGACGACCGAATATTCAAACTGATCCTCACCTCGCCCGACGGCAAGCCGGTGCTTATCGACTTGATCGCGTCGCTGACAAGCCGCCATGTGGTGGACGTGCTAGTCCGCAACAACGAACTCCCGGCGGGCGACACGGAGGAAATAGCCGAGCGGCTTGACGTGAATTGCATGATAGACGACGGCACTCAGATCGATCTGGAAATGCAGGCCAGCCGCATACAGGAAGACTTAAACGGCGAACACAAAAACCTGAAAGGCAAATGCCTGTACTACCTGTGCGACCTGCATTCGTCCCAGCCATCGAAAGGCCTCAGGCGGTACGACAGGCTGGCGCAGACTTATCAGGTAACGTTCTGCTCTTACACGGTCTTTCCAAAACTGCCCGGCTATGTGAACACCTTTTCCATGAGGCACGATACGACCGGCGAGCTTTTGTCGGACGCAATCCGCATAATATATGTAGAGTTGAGCAAACTGGGAGAAATACTGAAAAAGCCTATCGGCGAAATGAGCGATTTGGAAAAGTGGGCTGTGTTTTTTCAATATGCAAACATTCCCGCCCACCGGGAAACGATAAACAAAGTGATACAAACGAAGGAGGCGCTAAAAATGGCCGGTAATTTGTTGATGAGCGTGAGCAAAGACGAGCATGAGCGCGCAAAGTTCCGCAGCCGCAGAATGTACCAGACCGATCTGGCATCAAACCTAGCCACCGCCGAGGACAGGGGCGAGCAGAGGGGCAGGCAAGAGGGCAGGCAAGAGGGCAGGCAAGAGGGCAGGCGAGAGGGCAGGCGAGAAGGGCTATCTGAAGTCGCGCGGAAAATGAAAGCGGACAGCGTGCCCCTTGGAGAAATAGCAAAGTTTACAGGGCTAACCCCGGCCGAGATTGAGAGATTGTAGCTTGCAATCGAAGGAACGCTGAAAATGG
>JGI24700J35501_10930704_pt1 | contig 19318 bp, 14 predicted proteins | sample TergutTh196P1_FD_35501 | JGI IMG/M metagenome (IMG submission 35501)
CCTTTCTCCTGTTGCGACTTCTTCTATCCTTGCATCCAGTCTTTCGATTTTTGATACTAAGTAATCGTAAGTAACCAAATATTCAGACATTGCTTCTAGCATCCTATATTTCAGATTTAAATCTGAGGAATTAGCTGTTTTATATGGCAAACGCAGCTGTAGTTGAATCATTATTATCAACTTTTTCTTCCATCTTTTCTAGCTTACTAGCAATATTTCTTATACTATTAAGTTCTAAAATATCTTTTACTTCTAAGTGATGGTTTAAAGTTTTTCCGATTAAATGGTTCACTTTAATGACTGTTAAAGAATCTCCACCTAACTCTAAAAATTTAGCTTCTCTCCCTGCTTGTTCTACACCAAGTACTTCTTTGAAAATATTAGAAACCAATCGCTCCGTTTCATTTTTAAAGTTTTCTAACACGATCATATTATTAGCTTTCATGTCTAATAAACTTTTTCGATCTAGCTTACCTGATTTTGTATAAGAGAACTCATCTACCTTGACAAAACAATGAGGAATCATATGCTCAGGAAGTTCTTTTATTAAGAATTCCTTTAATTTATCGGGATCATATGTCATCTTACTTTTATAATAAGCATATATGAACTTGATGCTATTTCGCTCTTTAACGATAACTGCTGATTCTTGTATATGAGGAAGTGCTCTCATTCTACTTTCAATTTCTCTTAATTCAATTCTGAATCCTCTTATTTTTACTTGCTGGTCAATTCTTCCTAAACATTCAATTTTACCATCTGGTAACCACCGTGCTAAATCACCTGTACGATACAGGCGCATTTCTGGTGCAAACGGATTTGGAATAAACTTCTCAGCAGTCAAATCTGGACGGTTCAAGTATCCTTTTGCTAAGCAGTCACCTGAAACACAGATTTCACCTGGCGTTCCTATCGGCACCATATTCTGGTGCTCATCCAAAATATAAACAAATACATTAGAAAATGGCTTTCCAATTGGGATATCCGCATTTGGTTCATTAGCAACTGTTGTATATTGAGTATTATTTGACGTCTCAGTTGAGCCATATATATTTTCCAATTTGCTTGTCTTTAAAAGTTCGTAATAAGTAGACACAATATCTTGCTTTAATGGTTCTCCTGCTGCAAATGTGTACTTCATTGTTTGACAACTACCATCAGGACGATTTTTTAACTCATCTAAAAATACACACAACATCGTCGGAACAAAATTAAGATGCGTAATGCGGTGCTTATCAATAGCATCTATTATTTTGTTTGGTAGCTTCTCATCCCCTGGTTGCAAAATAACCATTTTTTCTCCCGTAATAAACCATCCAAAGAGTTCGGTTACAGACACATCAAATGTGTAAGCAGTCTTAAAGAGGTAAGCATCACCTTTTGTTAAAGGGTAGTATTTTTCCATATTGTAAAGAAGGCTAACGATACTTTTATGTGGTAGTGTGACACCTTTTGGCTTTCCAGTAGATCCTGATGTGTATAACACACAAGCTAAATCCTCTGAGTTTTCCAACAACTTTAAATTATTAACATCACCTTGGTAAAGCTGTTCATCATCAAGGTTCATACATGCTCCTTTAAATTCAACACTTTCATTTAACCAGCTCTGTGTTAACAATATTGGTGTCCTACTATCGTCTAGTATGAACCTTTTCCATTCTTTCGGATGTTCTGGTTCGATTGGTAAATATGCGTTTCCTGATTTTAAAATGGCTAGTATTCCAACGATCATCTCAAAGGATCGCTCTACCATCATGGCTACTAAACGATTTGATCCTGTATCCTTTGAGTGTAAAACTCTTGCTAACTGGTTCGCTTTTTCGTTTAATTCTTTATAGGTCATCTTCTCTTCGCCAAATATAAGGGCTATAGCATCAGGTGTTTTTGCCACTCGCTCTTCAAATAATTGCTGAATAGTTTTCTCCTTCGGGTACTTGGAAAAAGCACCATTAAAGGCTTGTAGCAATTGATGACATTCTTTTTCTGTTAAAACGTTGGATTCTTCAGTCATGGCATTCTCATCTAAGCTAGCACAATCTATTATTAATTTCATCGGATTCATGCAGACACGATCAACAAGGTTTAAATATTGTCTAGTCATCATAGATGCCGTATCTTCTTTAAATAGACTTTTAGAAAGTGTTAAACTAAGGCTGGATTTATTCCTGCCTTTGCTAATGGCAACAGACATGTCAAATTGTGAAGTAGAGAGTTGCTGGGGAATCACATTGATTTGAAAATCCCCGAACGTCAGCGCTTCATAAGCATCTTCCTCAGAAAACATCACATCAAATATTGGATTTCTTGAAGCGTCTCTTCTCGAATTTAACTTATCAACTAACGCCTCAAAAGGATACTCACGATTTGTATACGCCAGATAACATTTTTCTTTTACACTATTCACTAAATCAACGAACGTCATTTCATCATTTAAGTTAATATGAATAGCTAGCGTGTTGACAAACATTCCTAACATATCATGGGTATCAGTGTTTAACCTATTTGAAACAGGCACTCCAATGACTAACTCATTCTGGTTGGTACGCCCTTTCAAAAATAAGATAAAAATTGATAACATCACAATAAATTCAGTCGCTTCACTTTGATGTGAAAGGGCTACGATTTTCTCTTTCATCTCACTGGTTATGTCTGTTAAAATATTTATTCCTTCAAAGTCCTTCTTTTGTGGTCTTGGAAAATCTGTTTTTAAATCTATGGTCGGAATATTTGTGGCAAACTCTTTTAACCAGTATATTTCTTCTTTAGTAAATGACTTCTTATCTTGCCAAATGCCATAATCTTTGTATTGGATCTTTTGCGGTGCTAAGCTTTTTTCAAAGTAAATAGCTTCGATCTCATTCCATAATATACTTAAAGATTGTCCATCAGCAATAATATGATGAACCTCCAATATCACATAACAATGTTTTTCTGCTTGGATTAGTTTACTTCTTAATAATGGCGCTTTTGTCAAATTAAATCTTTTGGAAAAATTATTATATAATGCTTTCTCTTCAATTTCCCCGCTTACTGATTCATAAGTGTAATCAATTTCTGGATGATCATGGATAATTTGAACAAACTGTTTTTTTTCTAGTGAAAAAGAAGTTCTTAATAGCTCATGTCTCTCAGTTAGTTTAACTAACGTATTTAGAAATTTATTTGAATTGATAATGCCATCAATTTTTACAACGAAATGGATATTGTACGATAATTTTGTATCGTATATTTGCTCAATTGTAAAAAATCTTTTTTGAATTGAATTCATCAAATATCTTTTCATCCTACACAACCTCCTTTTAGTTAGCTACTTACCTAGTGTGAGTTTTTAGTTTTGAGTAACAGATTTTGAGCCATACCATTCATGATGTAAAGGCTCATCCAACAAGCAACGTGAGCAGATTGATCGTGATAATCTTTTGGTGGATAAATTTCCATATAATCAAAACCTTTCGCACCAGCAAGTCCGCATTCGTGTAACATAATAGCTAATTCATAAGTGCTCAAACCACAAGGATCTGCTGGACCACCTGGATTGTGTGCAATGTCTAAGACATCACTACACACAGAAACGTAAAGAGCTTTTGTATCCTTAGTCGCAATATTGAGGGCTTTTTGAATGCTACTTTTTGGACCGTTTTTCTTCACCTCAAAACTAGTAATAACTGATGCACCATATTTTTCAGCTTCAGCAATAGAAGCAAAGTGATTTCTAGGACCGCGGATGCCAATACTAACCAAGTTTTTGGCAGTAAAACCTGAGATATCGTAAATGCGATGAAATGGACAACAGCGCGCCACTTTACTATCACCATAGCTATCCATATTGTCCATATGGGCATCAAAATGGACAATGCCAATATTTCCATCGTATTTCTTAGCAAAGGTTTCAATAAGCGGATAGCTTAAAGAATGATCACCCCCAAAAATTATCGGAATGCTATTTGCATTTAAAACAGATGCCAAATGTGTTTTGGCGCTGTTAGCCGTAAAATTCCAATCGCCGTTTTTAACCGCAGCATCACCATAATCAACACCGGAAAAGTGATCAAACAAATCAAAGTCAAGCTCAGGCATATAACCCCCATAGCGAATCGAAGAAAGTCGTACACTTTTCGTGGCATTCTCTACATAGCTTGGGCCACCATAAGTACAAACACCTTCCCAAGGAACACCCATAATAGCGAAGTCCGCAGCGTTTAAGTCTGCAGGTGTTTTCGCAACCGGTAGACCTAAAAAAGATGGAACCCCGGGAAAGATCTCAGCATGTTTGTAAGAGTTGTCATAACAAACAGGTTTATTTTTCATCATTATCATACACTCCAATCATTCTTTTTTAAAAACAGTAGGACAATTAAGCTCGTTATCCAAATTGGCTTATATTTAGTTTTCTTGAGCTTAACTACATTTTACATGATATTCTTATTTATTTGCTTTTTTTTCTTTAAACACCTATAACCTATCTTTTATGGCACACAAAATATGTTCTAAACATTCATGATATCTGGAGCGTTAAAGGGTTTGAAGACCAATGTCAACAGGTTAAGCACCTTTCGGTGATCAGTAAACGGTCTCTCCAGCGCAAAATCGCTCATTTCCAAGTTTTTGTCTCTGAAGCTGAGTGCGGCTTTCACCTTACTGGGATAGTTATTTGGAGTCAATTACTTCGTAATCACCTCCAAACAACTATCGTTTAAGGGGGATTTTCTTAACCTGTTGACATTGGTTTGAAGACATCAAAAAATGCCAGTTAGTTTAAACTAGCATTTCAAAATTGAACACTTCTTCTTAAATTTAATCAACCTAGATGGCACACCACACTCTAATAAGCTCCTCTTACACTACCATAAGTCAAAAAGACTGAAGTAAACAAAGCCAACACACCTATTGGCAGCAAAAATTCAAAACCAAATCCGCTATCAATCAATGTTTCAATGCCAATTGAAATCCAATAAGTTGGAAATACCTTTGCAGCAGTACGAATCACATCTGGAAATGCAGTAGGTGATGAGAAAATCCCGAAGGCTGCTGAGAATACCATCACAGTTACAAGTACTGCCATACCAACTTCAGAATTTTTGAATAAGCAGTTCCAAGCAAAGGCAAAGCCAATGGCAGTTGCCGCAAATAGAGTATATGCTAATCCTAAAGACAATGTAAATTGTAAATCCCAACTATAACGTACTGCACCAAAGATACAGACGAAAACAATTTGCATAAGCAATGGTATCATACACGCAACTAAATTCTGTGATAAATACTTAAACGCTGTCGTTGGTGTTGTCATAATTCGCTGAACCGTTCGCTCCTTTTGATCAGCTAGCATAATATTAGTTGTTGGAAACGCAACGATCATGAGAATAAATGCCATAAAGTAATAACCTCGGCCGTCTTCATCCCACATTCCTGTAAGTAACAATAGTGCAGCAGGTAGAATAAATCCTATTAGTATCGTCGTTGGATTTTTAAAAATACGTTTCAAAGAAAATTTTAGAATTGTCATGCCTTTTTCACCTTCCCTATAATAAATGTCAAACAAATAAAGAGTGCTGTTGCACTTAATAAAATCAAAAGACTCTGAATGGCAATACCCATATCATCACCAACAAATCCTGCATAATGCATTGATCTTCTTGCCTGCGACAATGGTGTTCCATAGTCATGGAACCAATTCAGAATCGGCAAGTCTACCAAATCCCCTGGATTTCCAAAAAATAATCCCCCTAACGCGGCTAATCCAAATGTAATCAGGTTAGAAAGTGCATTTGCTTGTCCTTTATTTTTAGCAACAAGGTACAAAAAATAATGGACAAAATGAGACAGTAGAATTGTGACAACAACCAATGCAGCTAAAATGCCGACATCACCCCAATGAATATTAAGGGCAACTGTTGTGAGGACAATGATCAACAAGCTTTGAAGAAAGGAAACAATCATGCTTGCTAACATTGCCGCCAACGCATAAATACGTTTATCAATGGGAACAAAGAACAATCTAAACTTACGTGCCTCCGTTAAATCAGGGAACAAATAATCAACTAGCCACGCACCACCAAAGAATGCAAATGAGAATAACATCAAAATAACGATCGTAGTATGCATCATATTGTAACCATTTTGCATGACATCTGCATCTGTATCCGCAGCTGCTATTGCTAAATTAACGATAATCAATATGATTGGTAATCCTAGTTGGACAAACAAAGCGACTTTATTGGTCATCATTCGTTTAAAATAATGTTTAAATACTAATGGAAATTGTTTCATAGCTTACGCCTCCTCATCTCTTAATTTCTTACCTGTTAAGGTTAAAAACACATCTTCTAGATTTGGCTTATCGGCATTAAAACCAGCCACGCCTCCATGACGTTGGGCAGTTTCTAAAATACGATTTAAATTCCCGGTACCAACGGTCGAAGCAATCACATACTCATTTCCATTGACAATTACTGATTGCACACCTGCAATTTCTTCTAACTCTCTGGTCAATACATCCGTTGCAGCAAGTGCTGTAAGTCGCACTACTTCTTCATGTTGGATCTGAGCGATTAGCTCATCAACGGTTCCTGAGGCAATGGCACGTCCTGCATCCATGACCACAATGCGACTACAAATTTCCTGCACTTCTTCCATATAATGGGATGTATATAAGACAGTCGTTCCACGGGCTGCAATCTTTTTAACGGACTCTAGAATATGATTACGCGACTGTGGATCAATGGCAACTGTCGGCTCATCCATAATTAAGAATTTTGGTTTATGAACTAAAGAACAAGCAATATTTAAACGTCTTTGCATCCCACCTGAGAAAGTTCCTGGCTTTTTATTAGCACGATCCGTCAACTCCACAAACTCAAGTACTTCTTTGATATTCGCTTCAAGTTCAGCACCTTTAAGACCATATAATCCACCAAAGTATCGTAAATTCTCTTTTGCTGTTAAATCCTTAAATACAGTTACTTCTTGGGTAACCAACCCCATCTGCTGACGAGTTTTCAAATTTTTTGTATCTTGTGGCATTCCGAATACAGTCACTTCTCCTGAGTTCTTTCCAATCAATCCACATAAAATATGAATTGCTGTTGTCTTTCCTGAACCATTCGGCCCAAGTAAGCCTAGAACTTCCCCTTCTCTAATTTCTAAATTTAAGTTATTAAGCGCTGTATTATCTCCATATATTTTCACAATATTTTTCATACTTACTATCATTTTAAACACTCCTTTTTTCTTTCACACCCTTTGATTGCTAGGTTGTATTTGTGAATTCACTTATATTAAGAGCATCTCTATTAACTCTCTCAAGTCTAAAATAGAGACACCCTTGTTTAATATTTTGTATCATTATAGGTGTTACTATTTTTTAATTTTCTTACCTTTCTTACTTGTTGGTGCGAAAAGTACCCAACCAAGCAACACGGCATTTGCGACTATCGTAAATGTTCCACTCCAGCTGACATCTGACAAAAACAAAATACCTACTAGATTAAATACAATTACCATTATAATGAGTATAATCCATTTTCTATCCATTTTAACACCTCCTTATAATAATTGTAGTTAGCTACCCTACGAGCTTTAAGTTTTCTTAACCATTTAACTAACCAGCTTCTTCTAAGTTCAACTCGGCTAATAAGCTTTCATCCTCTACCTCAGCTTTAAGATATTCAAGCAATTCATCTGAAATCTCTTCCTGGGCTTCATCCTGCTCAGGATGATCCACCTCTTTTTCTTGCAGATAAGCAGATAAACTCAAAACAGAGGGATAAGAGAAAATATCAGCTAGATCAATTTCAAAATTCAAATGCTGCTCTATTCCACGAAGCAGTTGTGTTGCCATCAACGAATTGCCACCTAGTTCTTGGAAACTTAACGTTACATCTATTTCCTCCAGTCCTAAAACATTGCCAAATATTGTACTTAATTTCTTTAATGTATCATTAATAGTTGAGGTGCCTTTAATCTGAACTTCATTAAAATCAAATGCTCCCGATTCAATGGTTTTCTTTGAAATTTTCTCCATACTTGCTTTCAAAGAAGGAGATACTTCAAATGGTAGTGAATTCATTACCTCATTTAACATCGACAAGTTCAGTTTCGTTGGAATAACTGGCAAATGATCAATCAACGACCTTGAGATAATCGTTTCCATATATTCAAGTCCTTTATCGACTTCAATAACATTAAATAAGCCGCCATCATCCAAGCTGAAGTCTTTCATCATTCCAGTATTTTTCCATCCTGGCCAATTAACAGTCAATATACGCTTGTTTAACTCATGACTCTTATAAGAGAGCGTATCTAAGAAAGCATTTGCTGCACTATAGTCACCTTGACCTTCATCATTCATCACTGAGTTAATAGAAGAGAATAAGAGCATAAAGGCATTCGTATTTTCCGGGATAAATGTCAGCAGGTTTAATGTTCCTAATAACTTCGGTGATAGAACTTCGTTAAACTGCTCATACGTCTTATTCATCAAGAAACCATTCCCTGCTACACCAGCCGCATGATAAATCCCTGAAATCGCACCATATCGATTTAGAACATCTTCTCGTAATTCTGACATTAACTCCTGATTTGATATATCTGTTGCGATATACTCAACACGATCTTCATTTTCTTTTAAAAACTGAATTTTACTTTGCTTAGCGCTGTCAATATGTTCAGTTTTACTTGCGTCTATCGGTGTACGCCCGATCAAGATTAGCTTAACATTTGGCTCATTTAGCATGTGTGTGGCAATTTCAAACCCAACACCACCAAGTCCACCTGTAATGATGTACACACCTGATGGATCTCGCTCTAATTGCACTGCTTCTTGTTCATTCTGATGTTGCTCTAATTGTCTAATGAACCACTGTGATTTTCTAACTGCTAAAACTTCTTTTTCCTTGTTTTGAATCAGTGCATCTGTTAACAACGATAATGGGGTCTCATCATCCGTATCAATAATACTGACAGGCAAACTTCGATACTCTGATCCTGATACTAATGCCAAAGACGAAAGTGATGTCGCTAAAGGATTGAGTGCCTTTTCTGATGTATCAACGCAATGCGCTTCTTTCAAGATCACTTTAATGCCATCTTTTAACCCTACTTTTTGGCTCACGAGCTGTTTAATAAGGTAGAAATATAAATCTAATGACGCTTGTTTATAAACATTTACTTCTTCAAAACAATGGTAATCAATTGAAGGCTTTGTATAATCTGTTAGTAGCACTAATCCAGTCGTTTTATTGGCTACAATAGCCTCTATTAGACGCCCAGCTTCTTGCTCGCTATTAAATGCTTTAGTTTCTGGAAGGTAGAAGGAAGAAACATTTAACCCTTCTTTCTTGAATTCATCCACTGCTTGGGTGTGTGAATCATGATCGAAGCCAACTGTTAGCCAGTTCCCTGATGGTGAATCAAATGCTTCATTCAAATTTAAGTCATACGGTATCCAGTTTAACTTGACTACTGGTGTTGCTTGATTGATTAAAGCATTATTCTGATTTACACGTTTAATAACGTAATTACTAATCTCGATCAATACATTTCCATAGTCATCTGTGATTGTGATGTCAAAGGTAACTGTCTCTCGTGTTGGGTCTTTTTCATAATCAGGCTTAATCAAGCTATACACTGTATCTGTGAGGTTTCGATAAACCACCATTTTCTTATATGAATACGGTAGATAGGTACCTTTAATCTCTTCACTTATTGAGAGAAGCAGATTGGCGGCATTATCCATTTGGGAAGTGTGCATGTTATACGATTTAACCTCATTTGCTATATCGCTAGTCAGTTGCAGTCTTGCAATTGTGAAATCTTTCCTTTCCCAAATTGACTTAAGCTGCTGCCAATGCTTTCCAAAAGTGAAAAATCCAGTTTCATCTTCTATTCCATTTTGCTCATAATAATTGAACCCTTTTTCATTTTTTATGAGTGCTTGAATATCAATGCGCTCAGGAATCTCTACTTCACTCACTTGATCTAACGTCCCCTCTACATGATAAACAACTTCTCCCTCATCATCTTCACTGTAAATACTGAACTTAGGTGCTGTTTCGATATCTTTTACAACAATCGTGATTAACTTATCTCCTTCTGCTACAATAAGCGGATTCAAAAAATATAAATTCTTGAAAGTAACAGTCTTCATTCCCAATTCCTCAGACGCAACCTGATGGATCATTTCTAAATACGCCGTCCCAGGAAGAACAGCAATCTCATTAATCTTATGATCTTTCAACTCCCACGTACTTTCACTATTTAAAATCGATTCAAACCTTACCGAATGATTATTCGATGAGATTTTTCTATGTACAAGAGGACTCAACTTCTCCGTATGAGTTGCGACTAATGACTGCTTTGGCTTTGTCCAATATCGAGTACGCTCAAATGGATAGGTTGGAACAGAAACCCTTTTGCTATCTTTTCCTCGATAAAGGGCTGACCAGTCAAGGTGAGCACCCTTCACATAAAGCTTCATTATTTCGGTTACATCAGCTGAAATTTCTCTCTTTCCTGAATAGCCTTCTACTAACTTTAACATCGAGTCACTTAACCTATTCTGCTCTCCTATCGTAATCTCACCCTTATTAGCATCAACCTCTAGATTATCATTAACAATCTTATAATATGCTTTTTGGAATCCATCTCCTGATTTAGTGAATAAAGCTTGATCCAAACGTTTCAATAACTTTTCACGTGTATCAGCTAAGAATATGCTTCTATGCTGATAGTGCCCGCGACCTACATTTGATGTATAACAAATATCTTCAAGTGCATTAGTCGAACAGTTAATGTATGTTCTATATTTTAAAAGATAGTTATTCAACGCTTCCTCACTTTTAGCTGAGACAGTCAAAAAGCCAGTACAGTCATTCTCCTTTTTGGACGTGAATGTCGGTGCTTCTTCCAACAACATATGATAATTCGTTCGACAAAAACCAAATGAACTTAATGCTGCTCTTCTCGTTTCTTTAGACTCCCAATCATTCAACTCATTACTAACATAAAGTGCACTATCTAAGAAATTAATGTATGGATTGGGAGTGCTAAAGTTAATATTAGGGGGTAACTTTTTCTCCCTCAACACTTTGACCACTTTAATCAACGAAGCAATCCCTGAGGCTGCCACCATATGTCCAAAGTTTGTTTTAGATGAACCAATGGCACAAAATTGTTTTTTATCTGTAAAGTGTTTAAAAGCATTAGATAAGCCTTTGATCTCAATCGGATCACCCAGTATCGTTCCAGTTCCATGGGCTTCGATATAGCCAATGGATTCTACATCAATACCGGCTTTCTTCCATGTTTCAACAATTAATTCTTCCTGTGTCTTAGCATTTGGTGCTGTAATACTCTGACTGGCGCCATCATTATTAACCCCACTTGCTTTAATAACAGCTTGAATGTTATCACCTGCCGCAATCGCTTTATCTAGAGGCTTAACAACAACAAGTCCAACACCCTCACCCCATAGTGTCCCATTTGCATTGGCATCAAAAGTCTTAACTTGCTCATCAACTGCTTCGACACTATCAAAATTAGCCCCGTAAGTATATTTCCCTTTGAACGAGCCCCATACGCACAAATTAATACCTCCCGCTAATGCCATCTCACATTCTCCGTTTTGGATAGATTGAATGGCTAAATGAACGCTCCCTAAACCGCTTGAGCAGGCTGTATCCGTGAGCATACACGGTCCTTTGAAATCTAGCGCATAAGAAACACGACTAGCTGTTAAGCTTTCCCATGTACCCGTTAACATCATCTGGTGTGGCTCTGACAGATCTTGATACAATGAACGATTTGTTGTCTCTCTACCGATAAACACCCCGACTTTTTCTCCTTTTAGTGATTCAGGATGATATCCCGCATCTTCTAGGGCTGACCATGCTTTTTCTAATACGATTCTTTGATAAGGATCCATATTGATCGCTTCAACAGGGCTTATGTTAAAGAATTGTGCATCAAATTTATCTATCTCATTCAAATACCCAGCTTTTGTAGTTATTTCTCTTGCATCATCTGGTCTTTCGCTTGATATTCCAACAGCTTCTCCATAGGATTTATTTTTCAGAAAATCAGTTACATCCTTTATTCTCCCTTCTGGGAGCTCACGTATAGTAGGCTTTCTTTGTTTAATAACCTCCCAGAATTCTTCGATATCATTTGTACCAGAAAAACTTCCGCTCATTCCAACAATCGCCATATCTTTATTTACATTTGGAAGGTTGAGTGCTGTTAATTCTTTTAAAAGTTCTTTTCCTTCATTTATTGATATTTTTTTATTTGCTACTTGATTAAGTATATTCTTTTTTACTTTATCCATTGTATCCTCACCTTTTTAGTTTCTAATTAGAAATACCAATTATTTGATTAATTTTACAGATTCTTCAAGATCAATGGTTCCTGAAATTAGGCCATTTAGTATTGTATCTAGATTTATATTCTGTTGTAAAATAAAATTTTCTATTTCAAGCTCCGATAGTTTCATGACTTAACCCGCCTTCAACATGCTTGCTTTTTTGTACTAGCAGCCATCGCTATGATTTGACTAATTCTTGCATTTTGTTCTGAGGCGCTAATTTGCTTTGTATCCATAATTAACTCTAATAAACCTAATGCCGTTTCCTCTTCTTGCTGAGTAGGCACTCTATTTTCTGAGTGCACTTGATCATGAATATTTCTAATTTCATTATAAGAATCCACTACATTCTTTTTATATAATTGCTCATCTTGGCAGTTATTTTTTGTCGATACTGCCACACCTAAGCATAGTCCTATCAAATTAGGGATCTGACTGTTTCTTGTTTCAACGATTTTAAGTTCTTCTAATAAATCAGCTATATCGTCTGTATCATAAGAGAATACTTTTGGATTAAAAATACTATTTCGAACTGTATTCTTTAAGACATTTTTCGGTCCAAACTCAATCCATAATTTCGTCCCTTGATCTTCTAGTAATTCTAATGATTGGTTCCAGTTTACTGGCTTGATGATTTGATCCAGTAATAATTGACGTACATCGTCATCTTCACGGTAAAACCTCTTTTGGTTCCCATTAACAACTGGTATTTCACCTTTATTAATTGAGATTTCATCCAGTACTCCTTTTAACTCTGTTACAGCATCAGCCATATAAGCACTGTGGAATCCTCCTGCTACTTTTAGTGGGATACAGTTAGCTGTTCCCTTAATCTGTTTTGTAAATTCAGCTAATTCTTTTGCGCCACCTGATAAAACAGTTTGGCATGGTGTATTATAATTGGCGATAAATATCCCTTTTTTATCTGCTTCATATTCTTCCATTAAAGCGTTTAAAATAGTAGCATCAACATTGGTAACAGCAGTCATGGCAGAAGGGTTTTGTTTACAACAAGCAGACATCGCTTCTCCTCGTGCATGTACAAATTTTAACCCATCTTCATATGTCAATACGCCTGCAGCTGCCAGTGCTGTTATCTCTCCCAAGCTATGACCTGCTAAGTGTGAAACATTTGGTTGATAGGTTGAACAAAACTGTTCAAACATGGCGTAACTCAAAGCGAAAATAGCTGGTTGAGAGATTTCTGTTTTTTGTAGTTCATCATTCGTTCCATTGATACATAAATTAAGTAGATCTAGATCAAGTAAGTCCGATGCTTGTTTGATGCGATCCTTTATTCCTTTATGCTCCAAAATCCACTTTTTCCCCATCCCTTCATATTGTGATCCTTGTCCTGAAAATAAGATACTTATTTTATTCATTTCTTTGCGCTCCTTTTTTATTCTTTGTTAGGTTCATTTAGATGTACGGCCTTCTAACATATATGACCTCTTTTTCCTCACTTAAATTTATGATATAGATCTCTTTACTTTAATCACAGTTATATTATATGCTACCTCCAGACATTATTAACTTCTTCATCCTAAAGCATCAAAAACCCATCATTTCTGCATTTTAGCTGAATAATTTTGACCTTTGAGATTTCTTGAACGTTAACTTTATTGACTTTAATAAACCCTATAAACCAAAACACACGCTTCATTCACGTAAAAAGTTATTCCACACATATACACCCCGACTTATAACTAACATGACTTGTATCAAGCAATGTTATCTTTCTCAAGATCTCCTATCCACCCCACCTCCTTTATAGACTTATTCACAGCATCCATTTTTGACATAAAAATATTTTGTTCTTCATTTGGTGTCACTTCTAAAGCTGCTACACGTCCCATTTTACTAAACTTTTCATACCGAGCTTGCACAATCCTTTCTTGACTTTGATCACCAAACTCTCTAAGCCTTTGAATAATCGAAGCTTTTAGTTTCGGTAACATAAACGATGGATTTTCATGGGCACCACCCACTGGTTCTTCAATAATTTCATCAATAACCTTAAGGTTTAATAAATCCTTAGCTGTCAGCTTCATATGTGCTGCAGCCTCCTTCGCTTTGCTAACATCTTTATATAAAATGCTAGCAAAACCTTCTGGAGACAAAATTGAATACACACTGTGCTCAAGCATCATGATGTAATTAGCAGCCCCAATCGCAAGCGCACCACCACTTCCACCTTCCCCAATCACAAGTGCAATTACTGGTACTTTCAGCCCCATAAAACATGTTAAACATTGTCCAATGGCTTCTGACTGGCCACGCTCTTCAGCACCAATACCAGGATATGCCCCCGGTGTGTCAATGAAAGTAATGATCGGACGTTTAAACTTTTCAGCTTGCTTTGCAAGTCGAATGGCTTTTCGATAACCTTCTGGATGTGACATAGCAAAATTCGATTGAATATTCTCCTCTGTCGTCGTACCTTTTAAGTGTCCAATCACTGTGACAGGCATGCCATCAAATTGTGCAACACCGCCTAAGATGGCTTTGTCATCTGCGTACATTCTATCACCTTGAAGTTCCAAAAAGTCATCAAATAGCTGATTAATATAGTACCGTACATTGGGTCTTTTACCATGCCTTGCTAAACGAACTTTATCCATTGGTACTAAATCATCAGACATCTGAGGTTTTACATGATTGATAAAGTGGGAGGGACTATTTGATCTCAGCTTAACAGTGTCCCTTACCTTAAACATTTCTGATATTCTGGCTAGGGTCTCTTTTAAATGTGAACGACTTACCACCATATCAATTAATCCACGTTTAAGTAAAAATTCTGAAGTTTGAAAACCTTTTGGAAGTTCTTGTTTAATTGTTTGCTTGATAACACGAGGTCCTGCAAAACCAATGAGTGCATTTGGCTCTGCGATAATAACATCAGCCATCATTGCAAAACTTGCACTAACACCACCCATTGTTGGATCTGTTAAAACTGAAAGATAGAGCAGTCCCGCATCACTATGCTTTTTTATTGCTGCTACTGTCTTGGCCATTTGCATCAGGGACAAAATACCCTCTTGCATTCTTGCTCCTCCTGATGTTGTAACGATCACAAGTGGTAATTTTTTCTCAGTTGCATACTCGCATAAACGTGTAATTCTTTCACCAACGACACATCCCATGCTTCCCATCAAGAAGTGACTATCCATAACAGCAATTGCAAAAGGATGCCCAGAAATTTTGCAAATACCAGTAAGAACAGCTTCATTAGAATCAGTACGCTTAGAAAGGACAGCTAATTTTTCTTTATAATCTGGCATGTTTAATGGATCATTGGTTTTAAAATTCCAAAACATCTCACGAAACGATCCAGCATCAGCTACTAGATTAATTCTCTCTTTTGCTGTGATACGAAAATGATAATTACAATGTGGACAAACAAATGAATGGCAGGCTAAGTCATCATTCAAAATAAGCTCACCACATTTTTGACATTTTTTATACAACCCTTCTGGAACATTACTTTCTTTTTCTTCATAGCTGCGAGAGCGAACAATACTTTGAAATGCTTGAACTTTCTGTTTTCGCTCTTTAAAACAATCTATCATAATGAGACAACTCCTTTTCATTTGACAATTCATCTAAAATTTTTGCTACAGTTTATGTATCGAAATGACCTTTAACATAATCTAAATAAGTTGTTATAAAGCTTTTTAATTTTAGTATCGTCCACCTGAGTCATAAATCAATACACGTATCAGATATATAGCTTTCATATTTTTTCTGACACTAACTCAATTAAGCTACTCCTTCTACTTTTTCATTAAATAGACGATCTCTACAAGCTATTTCAAAATTTGTCAAATCAATTTTATCTAAATTTACCAAATTTTGCTCATAGACCGAGTCTAAAATTGATATATTAGAATGATTAAAAACATTTCGCCAGATAACAAGAATTTCTTCTTTTAATTCCTCTTCAGATATCGCTGTATAAAAAATATCATTTAAAATTTTCAAATTACTCACAACAAATTTCGCCTTTACATATCATTTGTAGATTCCTTTACACCTATTACTATCTCAATTATCGTTTCTAATTCTGTATTATCTCCAAGTTGCGGCATGAATTGTTTATGCACAATCCAGTTTTCAATATTTTTTTCTTCTAAAAATCTCAAAAATACTTCAATAAATCTGACTCGTTTTCCAATTGACTGATCAGCAACATTTCTTGTTGAAAAAATAACAACGAGCTGTTTTTTTCTTCTGGCTTTATTGCAAGTCTATTTTCGTATATCTGTACTTTCTGCTCTCCTCTTTCTTTTAAAAACATTTGATTAGCATTTAATAGAGTAACATGCAAATGCTCATCATATAAACCTTCGTCTTCAACGGCATCTAACCATTTGAATATTTCAAAGAAGTCATCAATCCACGCTTCAATCAAATGCATTTTTTCTAAGAAATCAAACTCTATTACTGCAAGTTTTTCTCCCAACAAATGCTGCATACCAACCACCTACCTTCATTCATTTTATCTTGATTTACATACATTTTTGTTCTTTTTTATCTGAACTATTATATTGTATGCTATATTTTATTGTCATAATGTTTTTTATCTTTAAACAATAAAAGCTACTCATATTCGTTTAACTAACCCTCTCCTTCAACGCTCGCTACGTCACAACCGTCAAAATTTCCCCACCGACTTAACTGTGAAAGACAAGCTTACCGATTAAAGTTTCCTTGCCTTTGCGTAACTACATTATATATTACACGCAAATACCGTAGGAGTTTTCAGCTCAAGACATTAAAATCCCATCATTTCTGTATCTCCAATGGATGATTTTTACGTTTGAGATTTCTTCAATGTTAAATGTTCCATGCTTGCATATCTTATGTTGAAAATCAAGAAGGGAAAAGCACACTTCAAATCGTAAATGCCAAATAAAAAAGCAATATGTAAAAAGGTAATTAGCTCATGTACAATTGTACATAGAGAAATCACCATTTAAGAAAATATTAAAAGTTATTGGCAAAGTTGTTGAGTGGATTTTTCGTACTATACCACCCTGTTGTATAATGAATTGTAATGGACGGATCTGCAAAGTATATTCATTTAAAATTTAAAGATATCATCTAATACTGTATTACAGTTGTAGAAGTCAGGATTTATGGTAAGCCTTATCGATGGATCATATCCAAAATGATGAGGTTTTTTTGCGTTAACTTTACTCATACCAGTCAAATAGGCATGAATTTATACTTTACTTCTCTAATGATTTTTCTGGTGCTTTCGGAACTTGCTTTTCTTCAAATATAACACAACTACGTGGATTAATTGCAACATTTTCAGCATTATTTAAAGTATGCTCTGTTAATATTGTTGATATTGTTTTTCTAGTTCCTGAGATTGTCATATTAAGTGCACTCCCAAGTTTGGCAGTTAAAATTACTCCAAAATAAAAAAGAATGCGATAGTATCAAATGGTTAAGCGCATTCTTTTAGTTTGTTTTAGTGATATTTCATTTATGCATATAAACTATCACGCTATGTGAATCAGCTTGCTTGCGATTTTCCTCAAATCGCCTGCTGTCATCAGTTTTCTTTTAGTATCCAGCCCAAACGACTCAAGTAATATGACCAAGTCAGGATCATTTATATTGTTGAATCTGTAGAAGCCTTGTGCTAGCTCCTCTACCTGTAACTTATTGAGTGCCACTTGCACACGGTCAGCAGAAAAACCTTCATTCCATGTCAACGAGTCTTCAAGCTTGACCATTGGGTGCTTTTTCACCATGAACTGTATGACGCGCATCAAAATCAATGAAATCAAGCAGACTGTAAGATGTGCTTCGATTCTCTCAGGGGTGTTCACATACATCGGGCGTGTTTCCAATGTGCTTTTCATGATTTTGAATTGGTTCTCAATCTGGCTTAGTCCATGGTATTTTTCTATGATTTCTTGCGCTGACATTTCCAGTTCGGAAGAAATGATTTGATAGTAGCCGTAATACTCTGTATTTTTTGATAGCTTATCTTCGTCAATGAATCCCATCAAATCGCTACCGTGAATGACTTCTCCCGTCATCTTGTTCACGAACTCCTTTTTCATAAATTTCTTCAGATAACCCTGCTGGGTTTTGGAGACTCTGAAATTGGCAGGATTCTCTTTGAAAGCTTCGACGAACTCTAAAAATTTTCTGTGCTCTTTGCACTCCCTATAGTAATATTTTTTGCTCCAATAAACAACTACCTTTTGCTTGACCTTGTGTTTTTTGTCATTTTCATCAGTGAGCGTTCGGGTAACAATGCGTGACTTGAACTTGAATCCCTCTGATAAATTGATGTATCCATTGTCTTCCAAAATCCACTTCCGATCGCCTTTAGCCGTCTTTTTGATACGCTTGCTCATGATATAGCCGTGACCAGCATTGATGACGTGCATGATGTTTGGACCAGAGATCATTCCACGATCGCTTACAAGAATAAAGCGAGCTAAATCAAAATGATCCACGGTCCGCTTCATCGCTGGTCGAAGAGTGGTCTGATCCAAAGCGTTCCCAACGAAAGCTTCAAATGAAATCGGTATGCCATTTGAATCCATGAACAATCCCATTTGAACGATGGGGCTTTTTCTATTTTCCTGTGCGCACGTAAATTCATAATCTTATGAATATGAATGTGCTATATAATGATCTAGTATCATAAAAGTTACCACATCATTGACAGAAAAACTCAAAGTGATAAAATAAATCACAAGAGAAAGAGAGATGTCATTGAAATGAAGAGAAAAGCCCAAAGTTATAATACAGCATTTAAAAGCGAAGCAGTAAAGTTAGCAGAAAAAATAGGAACAGCCAAAGCAGCTGCAGAGCTAAAAGTACCAGAAAGTACGCTATTTGCGTGGAAAGCAAAGCACAAGCAAGGCAAGCTGGTTCTGGATGTCGCACATCAACCGAAAGAAGCAATGAAGCTATCAGAGGAGGTGATGT